>Ga0209373_10000044_pt1 | contig 284955 bp, 240 predicted proteins | sample Higcelweek5metaG_FD_187173 | JGI IMG/M metagenome (GOLD analysis project Ga0209373, IMG submission 187173) | Freshwater pond sediment microbial communities from the University of Edinburgh, under environmental carbon perturbations - High... | ecosystem: Environmental > Aquatic > Freshwater >...
CGTGGTAGCTTCTCAATTTTAGCAAGGTGGTTTTGTTTCTTAAAGCTGAAGCTTCTCTCGTCCACCCGCATAGCGGGTGGTTTTTTTGTTTCGCTCTCGTTGGCGCGAAACGGGCTTAAGCCGACAAGAAAAAGCTACCGGACATTCGTTGCCGGTAGCTTTCTTCATTGGATCAGATATTCACTTACTTCTTTGCGGCTCGTATAAACCCGAAAAACAATGGGTGCGGCCTGTTGGGGCGAGATTTGAATTCCGGATGGAACTGGCACGCGACAAACCAAGGATGATCAATCAATTCAACCATCTCAACAATTCTCTTATCTGGCGAAATACCGGCAAGTAATATGCCATTCTTCTCAAATTGCTCACGATACATATTGCTGATCTCATATCTATGACGATGGCGCTCGTGGATCAAGTCCTGTCCATATACCTCGCGCGACTTCGATTTTGGATCTAGCTCACAGGGGTACTGCCCCAGGCGCATTGTACCGCCAAGTACTGTCACGCTTTCCTGTTCCGGCATCAGATCGACAACTGGATAGGGTGTATTCGGATCAAGCTCCGCACTATTTGCACCTGTAAGCCCAAGAACATTTCTTGAAAACTCAATGATCGCAATTTGCATACCCAGACAAATCCCCAAAAACGGAATCTTGTTGACGCGAGCATATTTAGCCGCTTCAATCTTCCCCTCTGTACCACGCGTTCCAAAACCACCAGGAACCAGAATTCCGTCAATGCCGGCGAAAATGCACGGCGCCGATTCTGCAGTCACATCATCTGCCTCGACCCACTTAATCTTCACTTTCGTATGATTAAAAGCACCCGCATGTGTAAGCGATTCGACAACAGATAAATATGCGTCATGTAGTCCGACATACTTCCCGACAAGCGCGATTGTTGTCGTATTATCCGGGCAAGATAAATTCACGGAAAGAGCCTTCCATTCGGCCAAATCGGGAACAATCTTTCCAAACCCAAACCGCTCACAGACAACATCTGCCAAGCCCTGCTCTTCAAGCGCAAGAGGCACATCATAGAGAACCTTCAGCGTCTTATTCTCAAAAACGCAATTCTTTGGGACATTGCAAAATAGAGCAATCTTATTTTTTAAGTCATCTGTCAATCCGATTTCGGTACGGCAGACAAGAATATCCGGCTGGATTCCCTGTGAGAGAAGCTCCTTAACCGAATGCTGTGTCGGCTTCGTCTTCTGCTCGTCAGATGCAGAAAGATACGGTAGAAGCGTCACGTGCAAAAACAGACAATTCTCTCTTCCTACATCAAAGGCAAATTGCCTGGCCGCCTCAATATATGGCAGCGATTCAATATCGCCAACCGTGCCGCCAATCTCAATAAGCGCGACATCATATCCGTTTTTCCCGGACTTCATTCGCTCCTTGATCTCATTTGTGACATGCGGAATAACCTGAACCGTACCGCCATGATATTCACCGTTTCGCTCTTTGCGAAGAACCGTGTCATAAATTCGGCCGGATGTCACATTGGAATTCTGCGTAAGATTCTCATCAATAAACCGTTCATAGTGACCAAGATCAAGATCTGTCTCTGCTCCATCGTCCGTAACGAAAACCTCTCCGTGTTGAAACGGATTCATCGTGCCCGGATCAATGTTCAGATAAGGATCGAATTTCTGCATTGTAACGCGAATACCGCGGCATTTCAGTAGCCGGCCGAGAGATGCGGCGGTAATGCCCTTCCCTAATCCGGATACGACACCACCTGTCACAAAAATGTACTTCATTGACATATTCTTCGACCTCCCGCAAGACGCATTGCACCATACCTACGGGATTCAATTGTACTAAACCACAATGTTATTTTCAAGTAAACGCAGGCAAATTAATATTCGCATTAAATTAACCAGCCTCTACGAAGGATAAGTATGGATCCAAAAGGACATCTTTCTTATCATTTGACTGACAAAAGAATTTTCATTATCAAACCATGCCGAAACGCGCACCTCGTATTCGTTTTCATGTGCTTTGCATACAAGCGTCTGTGACGGATCAAACATAGCCGCGTAGCGCATTCCGATAATGTCGGAGGACACATACTCCTCTTGCGCATACCCGAAAAATTCGGATGACGCCGCTTTCATGGTAGAGTTTATCGTGTCAGAAAAGAGGGCTATGCCTTCTTGCTACTCTTGCTTCTGATTAAACTATGCTGCATCCGCAGAGAAATCGAAAATGTGCCGGGCGGCAGGACTCCCGCAATATTATGTGTGATTTATGGCCTTTCAAGTGCGGCCTATCGTCGAGAGGACGGCGTTTTTGTCGTACAGATTACTGTGCTGGGGGGCGTAGAAAAAAGAATTGTACATGCATTTTTGTGAAGCCACTCAGGAGGACCTGGATAACCTCATACAAATTCGAATTGATTTCCTTGTTTTGTTACTAATATCTATATCATTCAAATAACATCAAATTGCTGATTTCTGTCCCTATGCAAAAACTGAAATTCATACTATTCCCTTTTTTAATCACACGCGGATGTCACTTCACTGACTGCATCCGTCATCAAAACGGATCCCCAATATTTTTTGAAAGCACATAGCCTCACTTGGTAATTATCATGTCCCTCTATCAAGTCATATACTTTGTGCCGCGCCCGGATCCGACCGGCTTCACAAAGCCTTGCCCGGTTAATGATTTTAGCAAGCTTACAACCTTTGTTTTACCGAATCCGGTAACCGCTGCTATTTCTGAACTCGATAATTTTTTGTAGCCTGAAAGTGCCTGATAGACCAAGCGCTCATCTTCACTCTGTAATGTATTTCGCTGGACAACAGGCAAAGTAACTCTAATTGAATTTTCAAATATACCATATTGAGGATTTACTTCGCTGCCAGCATATGCATGATTGATTCTTTTCACACCGGTACCAAATCGTTCTATATGGTGTAATCTGAAAAAAATGTTGCCAATTATAGGATTCCGTAGGATGGATACCTGCCCTTCAAGGTACTCATTCTCTGTTATTCCTTTCGGAAGTCCGCCGGGGGACATGATTTCTATCTTATCCGGATGCATGGACACACGGATATGTGCATCCACGTCCCATGTTCTGTGAATAATGGCATTGGCAATTGCCTCTCTGAACGCTTCAGCCGGAATCATTTCAACAACTTCTCTTCTGGTCTCATTTACTATTTCGTACTGATAGTATTTGTGATACATATTTATCGTTTTCTCAAATTGTTCCAGTATGCAAATATGATCAAAAGATTCACGGTCCAGCAAGATATTGATATTGTCTCCAAATCTCACAATGTCAATTCCGAAAAAAGAATTCTCGTCTGCGAGCAGTCCGGCAGCATTATTAAATCCCTCGCTCTCGGTGTACAATTCAAGTGTTTTCAGTATATCCTTCGAAATTGTCTGTATGCCGAGAGTTGCTTGAAAAGCGTTTTGAAGATAGACGAAAGATAAGTCCTGCTTCTGCGATTTCAGACTTTCAAAAGTCTTGTTCTGTCCTTCTAATATCAGACGGGTTAGCTCCAGCGTGTCGACCTCAATTGTTGCTGAATCATTTCTGCTGTAAGCCTTTGACTTATAGAAATATGGTTTATACAGGCCTTCCTTCACAGAGAGTGTAATAACGCCAGTTCTCCTGTTTATATCAAGAGAGAAATCCGGTTTCGGACTGACATTATCATTGATTCTGTTCTCAATATCCAGACAGGCCTCTTCCGGATTCTCAATACCAACGACTTGCCCATGATCATCGATTCCGAACTTAATTTCACCTGTTCCGTAGTTTGCATACGCACTCACAGTCTTCAGATATGTATTTGAAACGCTTCTTTTGTACTCCAACGTTCTGGATTCTCGCATCACGAATATCTCCCTTCTCTGTATCGTTCATATTGTACCTTGTTACGAACGGAAATTCAATCGATAATATTTGCGTTCGCATTTGCGTTCGACGCGAATAAGAAAACAGGAAAACAAAACACTTGATTTACGCGCAATACTTTGCCTGTTACGTTAAGTTGCAACCGCTTATCTGCCTTTTTTGCGCATTATCTTTACTAAAATAATCGAGCAATTCTGTCTATTATCATTTCGCACCATTTTTTTCCATCTCTCTATGAATCAGGCTAACTGTTTTCGCCTTGATTCCAACGGATTGTGCTATCGTCGGCCATTCATTAACTGCCACTTTCACTTCTTCAATGATTTTCTTACATTTGAATATCGTGATGTCCATATTCTGGCCGCATGCGATCATGTCACTCATTAGGATGTCTGATTTTTTGCCGTTAATTGTCATCTGGTGTGCCTGTAGCCATTTGTTGCCAGCATCACAGGCAAATGTCACATCATAGGCTGGAGATAATGTCCAGATCCCTTTTCTATCCATCAGGAATGAAATGTTTTTTACATGGTCATCCTGATTGACCGCAAGAACATTAAATATCATTCTCCTGTAAAATTGCTCGATATCACTACTGGGCAAGCCGAGTCTTTTTGCCGTTAATGCGGCCATCTCATAGCTGCTTAATCCCGGCTCATTATAATCAATATGTGCAATGGCACCCAGTGACTGCATGTGCAACTTCTTGCCATTCGCCCTATCAAACCGCTTCGTCATAAAATGCTTACGGCCACCTTCTTGCAGTAGCTTACACTCACTCATAACAATGCCTGCTCTTAATGCCATCTGGTAATACGCATACTCAATCAAGGTATATTCGGGAGTATCATGTAGATTATGGTCTCCATTTCTGGACACGCCATCGAACTTAATGAGCCAATAATCATATCCCTTGTCTAGATCAACCTGCCCCGATCGTATGTCACCTGTTTCTTCGTTATAAGCAATGATAGCCTTCGCTCTGGCTCCGCCAGCCGAGGTTCCAAGCTTTAGCAACTGGTTGTAAGTCATATCATCGTGCGCTGACAGATGAATATTCTCTCTAGCGTCTAAAACAGATGAGGCAAAAGCGACTAATGCTGCAATATCTACTGTGTCATTATTGCCTCCGTGTAAGCGCATTACCGGTTTATATTCCAAAGCACCCATCCCACGTTTGCCGGTATAACACAATCGCTCCACCACGCTTAAAGACTCCGGCGTTCTTCCTTCTGATGCAAGCCACTGATCAATGACCGCATTTCCGAACCTGTCCGGCAAAGAATCCGCCAGTAAGCCTGGAACACCCTTAAAAGCGGGAATGGCTAATTCAGGAAACTCATATACTCTGTTTGATAAGGGCATCATGAGAGGCGATATCTCAATACCCCTGCGGACAAAATCCTTATCGTATTCAAAGGACACATATTTCGCGCCATCTTCTAAGTGGAAATATCCTACCGTCGTTCCCCAAAGTATTACTGTTGCTGTATTATTCATTCCTTTTCATCTCCCCATCTACTATCTATATTGGGGTTTGGGGATGCCTTTCTACTTGCCCGTTTCCTTTGTGACACAATTGACTTCTCCTTAAAATAATACAAGGGTCGCTTCGTTGGATCGGGAACGAGCATATCTAGATTGGCATCTAAGTCCAGTGCAATAAGCACCTTAATCAGATTACCTAGCAGCACATCTTCCCCACTCTCCATACGTAGTATGCTTCGCAGCGCAATCCCCGATTTATCCGCCAACTCTTTTTGCGATAAAGGATAATCAATTCTATATGCTTTTAGCCTTGCGGCAAGCTCGGATAATGCACTATGAGAAGACAAATACTTGCTCATGACTTCACCTCAATTATATGTGCAACTGCTTTTCTTCTCACATCATAACGCAAAGTATTGAAAAGTGCAATGTGTTGCACATTACTCGTTCAAACTCGAGTTTATGTGCCAAATTAGGCACTTTTCATTTCTGTCACTGCCTCGGTTTTATAAGTGTTCCGATATCAGGTGTTTACCAGGTCACTTAAATTCCTGTAATAATCCTTGGACTCTTCATTGCTTTCATCGAAGTAAAAAATAAATGTATTTTTATTTGTTTTCATGCATAACCTCTGTAAGCTGTCAAAGTAATCATCTTTTTCGAAAAGGATGCTTTGAAGCTTCTCTATTGGGATATAAATATAGGAACGGAAACGGAAGGAAATTACATCCCTCCGCGTTTTAAGTGACTTTCCTCTGCTTATTACCAATATTTCGCTCTGGTTTGTCAAATGAAGTGTACTTAATAATTTCTCGCTGTATAGAAACTGCAAAGCTTTTTGTCTTACCCCTTTATTCATTCTTTGTAACTTAACGGAAGGTTGAATAACGGCAACATCGAAGTTTTCGCTATTGGCCCGCATTTCATCTAGTAAATTTTTGTATAATACTTCTGTTAAGTTATTTTCTTCTTTATCCTAATCATACGGACTCTGGAGTCTTTGATAAGATTTCCCGATATACCAGTCTCTTATAATTTTAATCATGCTGTTAATAATTTGCTTAGATGCTGCATTGTATGGAATAATGATTTTTCTATCGCTTGCGAAAATAGTAATTTTACCTAAAAGAATGTCTGTGGAATTTTCCAAACCTTCCACTTCATCATATAGAATCTTTGTTTCCTGAACACCATTTTCGATCCGTTCCAAAATATAGATTTAATTTTCATATAATCCAATGACATAATCATATAGATCCATATCCGGATTAGCCTTCCTACGTTCGATTTCTCTGGGTATTTTAATCCTCATCAGGTCATCGCCGTCTTCTTTATAATACGGAATAAATAAAGGAGGCATCGGATATCGGTCCGTTATTTCCAAAATCCAGGGCCCGAATGCATTATATTCAGCTTTTTTATATTCATAATCAACCATATATTTCTCCTTCGATCGCGATAATCTGATCAATCGAGATTCTCGTATCGTCCTGCATCACCACTGTCCGCTCATACTCATCTATTTTCTTTATGTATCCGACTGCAGTAATGTATGCGCCGCCTGACTTCCTTTGATCCGGCTGAAAATAAGTAATGGAGACTTCCGGCTGTTCGTCCATTTGGTCTTGAATGATGCGCAGTCTCTGGTTTAAATCTTCCTTACTGTATTCATCGAGCTCAACTCTTGTTTCTGTTAACCGCGCGGTTTCCGTAATAGCGGCATCGTGTCCCGTGAGAGCAGCGAACGGTGCAAACTGAGCCGCCCGATCATATGCAGACATATGCGGGTGCGTAGTGGAGGAGGAATGCGGCAAATAAATAATGTCATCGTATGGGTTAGTAATACAGTCGTTTTGATTCGTCATGCCTTATGTCCTCCAATCTGCCGATTTCGGGAAGCGGTTGTGGCACCTTCCTCTAAGTTCATACCCTTTAGGACTGCATTTTTGCCGAACTTTTTCTTTATCTCAATTACAGCCTCCTGCATCTTTTTTTCCCGTGCCAGAGCCGCTTCTTCCTCTGCATTTTTCTTCTGAACGGCTTCATAATCGGTAAACATGTCTAGCTGCTCAAAAGATCCGGAGTGTCCGGCAGAGGCGACTGTGTGTCCATCGACTACATGATTTGCTGTGATATTGACTCTTCTGACCAGCAAGTTCTTATCTGCAATACGGTCAAACAGTTCCATAACCGCATCGATGATGAGCTTTGTAGAGGAAGTCTGACGGCTTAGGTTGGCGGTACCGTGTGCGTGTTTGGGAATCTTTCTACCGTAATGGTCTGTTGTGACCTCACCAAGATACGATTTACTTATCTCAGGATTTGCGAGATTTTCAATATCATATCCTATTGTCAAAACCATCTGGTCCGTTACAAGTCCCTTTTCCACTAAATCCAGGACGAGAAGATCCGTCATTTCCCGTACAATTAATTTTGCTTTATCAAAGACATAGGGGCTTTGAAGTACCTGCCCGGATCCTATGCTTTTGCTGCCGGGCTTATATGCCTTAACATCGGCTATCGTGCAAGGCTCCCAGCCCCAGGCGTGGTCAATTAGAAGCTCTGCATTAATGCCAAAAAGCATATAAAGCAAATCCTCATTATAGTAATTATCGGGCTTTCCGACAGAGCACCTTGCCACATCGCCCATGGTAAACATCCCGTTTTCTTCCAGCTTTTTGGCATAGCCACGGCCAACACGCCAGAAATCCGTAAGCGGGCGGTGCATCCAGAGCAGTTGACGATAGCTCATTTCATCGAGCTCTGCAATACGCACCCCGTCTTTATCCGGCTGGATATGCTTGGCCTGAATGTCCATTGCAATTTTTGCAAGGTAAAGATTGGTTCCTATTCCGGCTGTCGCCGTGACACCGGTAGTCCTCAAGACTTCATGAATCATCGTCATAGTCATCTCCCGGGGTGTCAGAAGATTGGTACTCAAATAATCGGTGGCATCAATGAACACCTCATCGACTGAGTAAACATGGATATCTTCCGGGGCAACGTACTTCAAATAAATATTGTAAATCCTCGTGCTGTATTCCATATACAGAGCCATGCGAGGCGGCGCGATTATATAGGAAATCGCCAATTCCGGCGAGGCCTTAAGCGCCGCATTGTCATAGGATTCGCCGGTGAGCTTACGTCCCGGTGCTGTCCACCGGCGCTGCGCGTTCACTTCTTTAACTTTCTGCACAGCTTCAAAAAGTCTTGCCCGACCGGAAATTCCATAGGATTTGAGCGAAGGCGAAACCGCAAGACAGATAGTCTTTTCCGTGCGGCTGGCATCTGCGACTACGAGATTGGTGCTCATGGGGTCAAGACCGCGTTCCACACACTCAACCGAAGCATAAAAAGACTTCAGGTCGATTGCAATGTATACGCGGTTCATTTCTGCCATGTTATTTCACCTCTTATCTTATTGTGTAATATTCGGCATTTTAGCCGCTGTTATTCCATCTAATATGTCTCTTATGGCGCTTTATATTGTCAGTTTCTACATTAATCCGACATAACAACGATGTCCAAATCACATATTTATTGCATTGGGCTCCAGGAGAAAATCCTTGATACCGATATAAAGGATCCCGTTATCGTCATTCCATGGCATGATGTCATCTTTTACAACGACGATCTTTTTGAAGGAGTCCGGAATCCGCTTTAATGAGTTGATTTCCTGATGTCGTTTTTTATCATCGTCAACATGCAGCGCAGATTGTATATAGTAAATCTTCCCGCCATCATTGGCAACAAAATCGACTTCTAGCTGTGCCCTTACGGCCTTTCCATTTTTATCTAAATGCCTGTATTCAACGATGCCGACATCAACATTATATCCTCTTGATTTCAACTCAATAAAAAGGATGTTTTCCATAATGTGGTTTTCTTCCTGCTGTCTGAAATTCAAGCGTGCGTTTCGCAGACCAATATCCGTGAAGTAGTATTTGACCGATGTGCCAATATATTTTTTCCCTTTAATATCGTATCTGCGAGCAACATCGATGATAAATGCTTCTTCAAAGTATTCCAAATAGGTATCAATCGTCGTTGAATTGATAACAATCCCATTTGTTGATTTGAAAGTATCTGACAATTTCGTGGGATTCGTCAGCGATCCAACAGCCGAAGATATAATATTGACGAGGTCATCCAGAATTTGTTTATCATTCCTGATTTTATGTCGATCGATTACATCCTTCATGTAGGTGTTCTTGAAAAGATTTTGCAAATAATCACTTTTGTCTTTGTGGGTGGAGAAAGACATAATTCGCGGTAAACCGCCGTACGTGTAATACTCTTTCCAGGCGTTTTCCTTGCTGTCCGGAAAAGCATCATAGAATTCTTTGTAGGAAAGCGGGTACAATCTGATTTCATCCCCACGGTCTCTAAACTGCGTAAGAATATCGGAAGAAAGCATTTTCGAATTGCTTCCAGTGATATAAATATCAGCGTTTTTCAACTTCATCAATCCCAGAAGCACATCAACAAAACCTATTGTCTCGTCTGGATCATCAAGCCATGGGTTTTTAACTTCCTTAACCTGCTGGATTTCATCGAGAATGACATAATATTTTTGATCCTTCTCTACAATCAGACTTCTGATGTAATTGCCTAACTCCATCGGATTTCTGTATTTCGCATTGGCTTCATCATCAAGTGAAATCTCGATGATATAATCGTCATCTATTCCAATTGCATTCAGATGCGCGTGAAAAAGCTCAAATAACAAATACGATTTTCCGCATCTTCTTATTCCGGTGATGATCTTAATCAGACCATTTTCCTTTTTCCGAATCAGCTGGTCCAGGTACTTATCTCTATTAATAACCATGCTGACCCCCACTTAAGAAAGATTTTTTGCCATTTGTGTCACTTTTTCTTTGTTAACATCTTACTGAATCCGACGATTATATGCAAGGGCAAGGAAGATTTTTACCGTTTACAGATGAAATGATTCATCAGGAGAGCGTATATTTCTGTTATTCTGAATTTGGATTACGTAATAATTGTTATCCTTGCTGCTATTTGTGCTGCTACAGTGGCACTTTTCAATTTCTGTTTTTATAGATTGAAGAGTCTTAATACTTCCAGCTTTTTTGCTCGCTCATGTGCTTCTTGTAAAAATTTTTCGATCGGTAAATCCTTATAATCCCAATTCATAGCAAAACCAATCATAAATAGCAATCATAATCAGCTACCCTGCATCATCAAGCTCTCTATTTTCTTTTCGATTTCATCAATCGTCTTACAATAATTGAGTGTTCCATCCGGGGGAATTGTATTTAAAAGTATAGGAATGATACCTGCATTATCAGCTCCTTTTATATCGACTGTCACACTATCACCAACCATAATACAAACATTGGGATGACGCAAATAGTCCAGGACATATCGGAATGCCATAATATTGGGTTTCTCATACCCTATTAAAGCCGATGTAAAACATTCTTCAATTACTGCAGAAAAACCCAATTTGTTTACTATATCAGGCAATTCCGGAACATGATTAGACAAAATGACATTCTGCCATCCTGCTTTTTTTAGTCTCCTAAGTGTTTCTATAGTATTGGGAAAAATCTTATATCTTTTCTCATCCACATAAATTTCATGTGTCTTTTTTGCTAAAGCTGTAGCGGTTTTATCATCAAATCCGATCTTTTCAAAAACCGTTCTAAAATATGCTTCCATCCGATTCCACCAGGCATCCGGGTCCGACAGTTCCATGTGAGCTTTCTCGGGTTCATGCCACGGGAATCCTGTATGCAAATATGGTTTGAGACACTCAATGTTTATATTATGATCACTTATCAACATATCAAGTGCTGCTATCATCGTGCCGCTCCACAGGCCTTTATGCAGAACTAATGTTCCATCAAAATCCCAAATAATTGCCTTGCCTGACATCTAACAGCACCCCCTATCAAAACCGGGATTTACTACTCGTTTTGTCATCGGACAAATGTATCGAATGCTTGTACGAAGAATTGTTTCCGGTTGTCCAGAATTCCTGATGCATTCTCAGCATGTCATCATTCTCCATGGGTCCATTGATAATGATCCCTGAATCATCCACTTCAGCAATCTTTTGCGCTGGCATGAACTTTCCCCACCCACGGATGGCGGCAACTTGCTCCTGAGAGATGAAGTAGGATACTTCACGGATCCCGGACCATATACAGGCACCGATGCACATGGGACACGGTTCATTGGATGAGACAAGATGTGATTTGGTTAGTATCTCAGCGCCATAGGTCTCAATCGCTGATTGAATCGCCGACATTTCAGCATGATCAAGTGGATTCCCCGATGTTCGAGATTTATTATGACAAGATGAAATCACCTTATTTTCCGCAATGATTACTGCAGAAAATGGAGGGTTGCCCGTAGAAATTGCTTCTTGCTGAAGTCTAACAATCATTGAAATGATCTCGTCTGATATCATTTATTGAAGTCTCCTCTCCTCACTATGCCAAAATTTATATGAGTTAATTAACCGGCAAATCAGCTGAAGTCCCATAATTACCCGAACTATTTTTCCAGGAGAAAATCAACAATGTTGACTTGCCTGATTCCGTCCTCGCTCATGGGAAGTTCATCCGTAGACAGAATAAATTTGGGATAGTGATCGGATACTTTTTTCAGCGGGGCAATTTCACGCGCAAAGGTAGCAGGGTCGATAACACTTGCCGCAACTTGATAGTAAATCTTATCTCCTCCGGTCGTCGCGATGAAATCGATTTCTTTATCATCAACTTTACCAATATCGACTGTGTACCCGCGCCTCAGAAGCTCCAGATACACGATGTTTTCGAGAATATGACCTATATCGGCGTTTTTGTCCCCGAGCAGCATACGGCGCAGACCTACATCCACAAGATAGTATTTTTCAAGTGACTTAAGATGCAATTTGCCCTTAACATCATACCTGCCTGCCTTATATAGAACAAAGGCCCCGGTAAGTGCCTCGATGTAATTTTCAACGGTTACCGAAGTGGTTTTCCGACCGTAAGATGTCAAACTGTCGGCAATTTTTTTGGAAGAAACGATATTTCCAATATTGTCGAAAATAAATCGAACAACACTTTCCAGCAGGGGGATGTCACTAATGCGTTTTCGTGCGACGACATCCTTGAGTAAAACGGTATTATATATTCCCATCAGGTAATCTCTGCGAATGTCCTCATCCTCAATAGCGGCGGCATAAGGGAACCCGCCGTTTTTGAAATAACGGTTCCAGGCATCTCGTTTATCGCCGCCAACCAATTCATAATATTCAGCAAAGGAAAGGGGCAGCATACTAATTTCAATATATCTCCCCGAAAGCAGTGTGGCCAGCTCACCGGAAAGCATCTGAGCATTGGAACCGGTAATATAAACATCCACATTGTCTTTGATAAAAAAGCTATCAACCGCCTTTTGATACTCCTGCACATTCTGAATCTCATCCAAAAACACATAGGTCATTTTATCAGGATTAAGCCGTTCAACGACATATTCATGGAGCTTTCGATAGTCAAGCAAAGGTTCGTTGGCAACATCCTCAAAATTCACCGAGATAATCTGACTATCCTCAACACCACATTCCTTCAAATAATCACGAAACATAATAAGCAGGGTGGACTTTCCACAGCGGCGGATGCCAGTAACCACCTTGATGATTTTTTTGTCTTTCAATTTTATCAGCTTTTCCATGTACTTTTTTCTTTGAACCATGTTGGACACCTCGCCTTACATGTAAGTATAACATGAAAAATACTGATAATGAAGAAGTTTTCATTTTATATTATGAAAACTTCTGGTGCAACTTGTTCTAGTTCTTACTGTCACTTGCAGTTGTTCGGAAATTACAAACAGCTGCTAATGGATTCTTTTCTTGAAATCCACAAGCGAAAAAATCGCTTCAAACAGCTCATCCGAACACAAATCAAACACAAGAGGAAAATAACTGAGTCTATTCCCCATTAGCCTTGCTTTCTCTGCCATTCGCCTAACATCCTCATGAAGCGGAAGGCACAAAACATCTGCACGGGATTTCTCCGGAATATAGATGGTCACCTTGAAAAAGCTATCCCAAATTGACAGCCAAAAAACGGTTGTCTCGTTCTGACCGCCTCGAACGCCTGTCCACTTGTAGAGGCCCTTTGCCAGCCACGCCTTGCCGTCTGTGTAATAACGCCATTCGATCTGAATGTCGTGGCTCGCAAGTTTTCTTACAAACTTCACATAGGCATTGTTCGCTTCACCAAGAGCCTCTTCAATAACAACTTCTGTCGGCTGTATGTCGGGATTTCTCAGTAATTGCTGCCCGGATGATTCCTTCCCTTCCACTTCCAGTTTTTTCTTCTCCATACTATCTCCTTCCATAAAAAGCTAAGCTAACCTGGCCGTTGTTATCCCCAGATATTTGTCATCTTTTTCCTGTTTATCATGCCATCGTTTCGATTAATATATGATCTCCTGCGGCATTTCAGGAGCTCGATTCTGCCCTTTTCGTTACGTGTATAAAGAAGCGAAAAGCGACCCGTGCTTCTCGTAAGATACTCTGTAAAAATCTCGGCATTTTCTTTTTTGGCTGCAATAACCGACGGACAAGCATAGCTGTGGGAATATTTGTTAATTGAAAAGAACAGGAATCTATAGTTTTTGATTAAGACATAACGAGGGTTGTCTATGGCAGACAAAAGCTCTCGCATGGCTTCGGCAAATACATATTTCTCATGCAGTGTTGCACCAGTTAAGCAGGAATAAATATGCAATCCTAAACCGTCTGAGATGATTTTCACTTTTGCATCCTTGCTATCAACCTCTTGAATATCTCGCAAGGTCTTCAGGATACATTGTGATAACGTTTGAATTGTTCTTTTGGGAGATAAATATCGGAAAATTCTGACCAGCCCGACGATGAACAAATATCCGCATGTAATTAGCAAGATAACACCACCCGCAAAGCTTGCAAACGAATTTGACTCCTGGATAATCGAAAACGCGCCGGAACTGGAAAATCCTTGCACAATTGCATTGATGGCTATCATAAAGAATAATTCCATAAGTACATTCTGGAACAAAAAGCCGCGCGGCTGCACAGACTTTGGAATCTCGTCCATCTCCAGAACTTCCATGTATCCAACTGTGCCGCTCCAATGCTTTTCCACCGAGGCTCTGTCCGCCGCGAGCGTCAACATCTGTTTGTTTATCTGCTGAATTCCTCTTTCATTATAGGGTGGCTTAATAATGTCCAGGCGTTCAATTCCATTTTCAATTACGTTATTCGAGTATGTAGGGCCCATAAAACACTCAAACCTTCGCTTCAGGGTCTCAAAGTCTTCACTTTGAAGGATACTATTATCTTCCAGTATGGGTCTGAGCAACATTTCCTTTACCTTGATTTCCGATACATAAGGGGGGTCAACCGTAACCAAGTGCCAAATATTCGAGACCTTTCTCGGCGAATCCACATCAACCCGTATTGCACGTCCACGCATTTGATTTGAGAGCACAAAACTGCCCACAAAGCTGGCAAGAATGAGAGAATTTATGCAAGGGGAATCCCACCCTTCCCCCAATAAAGACTTCGTTCCGACAAGAACTTGTATAAGCCCTTGCCCGAATGCTTCCGTAATAATGGCGACCTTGTTCTTATTGGAACCACAAAATGAAATCTCAAGATAGTCCGTGTTCGGGAGATCTTTTGTAGTAAATGCAACATGCCTCTTGTCAGCGATTCTATTGATTTCGGGAAGAATATCCTTGGGAATTATGACAATCTGCCCCGATAGTAGCGCAAGACGAATCTGATCTCCACAACATCTGCGTACCGATTCGAATATCGGCACCGTGCCCATGGTAGTTATTGCATCCTCACTACCAATGACATTCACGAGGTTCTTCTTAACATAGTCGGTGAGAATCAACATTCTCAAATCGCAGCTTAGATTACTTAATTCGCTTCGCACGATTTCGTTGATACTGCTCAATTTTCCCGTCGAAGAAAGCAGCAATCTATTGATTTTATCACTGGATTTCATCTGAACTTTCTTCTTTTCAATCAGCGATTTCTCGGATAGCACGTTGCGCAAACGTGACGACACATCCTCTGTGAATATTAAAGGGGAATCCATCACAAACTGAAAAGCCACTTCTGCATAGGCGAGCGAAAACGCAGGCAGCTTACCGCGTGGAGAAAGCAGTCTGATTAATTTGGGCGGCAACACAATCTCGCGGTATTTGGCTAGACACAGTATGGCAATGAAGCCCCTCGCATTTTCTAGAATGCACGCCTCTTTTTCTCGAAAATCGGTTAGCATCCCTGATTTCGTTAAAATATCATCGAAAAGATGACTTTGGAAAATCTCCTCCACGCAGACCAGCGCTTTTAGTTTATATTGGTTAAAAACTTCTTTTTCTTTATCCGTCGGGTAATTGAAATAGATGTAGTCCTGATGCGGGCAAAGCGTTTTCTGAACAACTAACTGAGGGACATAGATCTCTTCATCAATTTCACCACATAAATTGATGTACTTATCCCATTCGGCTGGCGTGCTGTCGTATGGCGGCGTTGCCGTCAATGCGATAATTGTAATCTTCTTTCCAAGTGCGGCAATAAACGCTTCGAGAACCTTCTGCCATTCACTTCTCAGGTGATGTGCCTCATCCAGACAGATCGTTTTGATATCGGCCTTTATAATCGTGTTAAGCAAATCAAAATCGGTAAAATCAATTTTCGCGTCACATTCTGCCTCTTCATCGTCCTGTTCTTCATTTATGGAAAGCTTGTTAAAAGCGGCAAATAGCGCCTGATAGGTTATCACCGTAATTTGCGAAGGCTCATGCAAATCGTACGACAAGTAATCCCTTGCCGTCTCATCAGAAGGTAGAAAACTATCCGAAAAGCGCTCACCCCATTGCTGACGAATCGTGACCGTTGGCGAAAGAATCAAGGCAGAGTTATTGAGTCTGCAAATCAGCTCAAGTCCCAATGTCGTTTTCCCACTACCAGGGGCAGCAACAATATGGACTTTCCCGTTTTTCAGATATTGCTCGGCGTGAACTAAAACATTTTCCTGATAATCGCGAAAGGTTCCTTTGAATTTCAAATTTGCAAGTGTTTTCATGAATATCTCCCTACTAAAGGAACGAATAGTCTGCATTCCCAATTAAGAAAATGCAATATAAAAAGCATATCACAATTCAAGAATGAAAGACTGTTTTCGGGAATCGAAAAACACATGGAAACTCCATCGCACCTTGGCACGACGCAAAATGAAGCACCCTTTTTCATGCAAATACGGAATTGAATTCCAGATTTGCATGGATTTGCCATTTCTTCCGGGTAAGAATCTCGAAATCATGACGAAAGAAACCATTACCACGGTTTTCGACAAGATCTACCGGGGCAGCATGCCGCAGATGATCATTGATCCCGAACTGACGCAGGAAAGCTATTTGGGAGAATGGAAGTTTTTCATTTGGTTATATTACGTTTTTGCTCAAGCGTGCGAGAAGCACCAGCCTTATATAAATGAATGGTCATGTTGACTTTACATAAAAACCAACAAAACGCGGAAAGATCAAATAATTACGCGCTAATATTTCAAGTATTCTTCTGCCAAATTTTTTACCTTTTTAGCGCAGGATTGGATTTCTTCGATTGATGGTGTTTCAAATTGAACCTTTTTAAAGATTTCATCGTTAATAACAATCGACTCAACCGTACCAGCAAAAAGATACTGATACTGTTCTTCAGAAATTGGCAATGCTTTATTCAACTCTTTTGCGCGGTACCAAGACCACGGATGATCTACTGGATCTGTTTTTTGGGCCCAATTCAAACCAAATAGAAAGACAATCAATAAGAGAACAGATGGAACGAAAGAGGATGTATCTCTCCGGCTAAATATGCTGCCCAGTATAAGTGACACGAAAAACAGACATATGGGTATACCTATTGCAAGTGACTTATTCCTTGCGCGTGATTTTTTTGCGAGCTTATACTTCAGCTCGCTCTCTTTGCACGCATCTTTATATGTTTCAATGTATTCGAAAAAAATAGCTGTACGTTCTTCTGCCCAATCGAAATATGGGATAAATGAGGCAAGCCATTTCGAGGCTAATATTCCCAGTCTTCGTTTTTCTTCTTCGGGTGCAAGAGTAAGTGCATAATTAATGTTTTCAATAGGCTCCACAATCCTTGCATTCACCCTATCGAAGTATACAGCAGAAAAATGACGCGAATAGTTTTCTCCATACTCGAATTTCTGGATATCATATGGTTTTGACAATGCCTCATAAGCACAAAACCACCATACTCGGTAGTCCTCAGGATACTCATGGGTTAGCTTTTCAAGAATGGTATTCGCTTTGCCGTATTGTCCTAATTTACACAATGTCTCAACACTCTTTATTTGCTGATCAAGTGTCAGCATTCCGCTTATTGAAACATTACCCGAAAGTTCGATTCTTTGCTTTTCATCATCTAGTAGAAGCTGTGAACCACAGTAAGAACAGAAACCGACTTTGTTGTGTTCATCCAGTTGCACAGAGGCACCGCAATTCGTGCAAAATACAGACATTACTCTCATCTCAATACCTCAAATTATCTTCTGTTTAAAATTATATTCGTTTTTGTTATTCGATGCAACAGATAGAATGAGTACTATTAACAAGCGATTTTCAAATTTCCAATATTTGCTACTTACTTTCTTCACATAAATTTGAATGAAAATGATAAAACCCCAACTCTCTCTCTCTTATGCTGCTCTGTCATGAAAGCAAGTTAACTAAGCTGACCGCTCAACAATAAATCCGCATCTTCGTCGACCTGTTTCTGTGAACCAATTTTTTTCGCTGTTTTTCGTCTTCCGCGAAAACTACTTCAAATCCTCAATGCCTGAATATCAGGGGTTCTCAGGCTTATGGCGTCTCTTCACGTGACATCAATACCACCGTATCAACATGGCCCGAGTCTTTTAATATGATGTCTTGAGCCGATTCTTGATACCTCACGTTAGCGGGAACAGATCAACGGTTTTTTAGCTGAATGATAAGACAGGAAAACAGTACCCGAAATCGAAGAAATACATAAGTCATGTGGCGACTCAAATACCCCAAATAGCAAGAACAATCCCAAGAAAAAGCACACAAAACAATTGTTTTCCATTATTCCTCCAAAGATTACTTTCGCACATCAGCAAATTGAAGCTCCTCATTTATGAGTTAGCTCATTTTCTACATCATTTTCGACAGAAATCTAAGCACTCACTCGCTGAGCTGATCAGAATTTGAAAGAACATTTAATTCCATAGTTTTCAGATCATTTCTCTTGCAAATACCCCGTGAGTACCTTGACCAATTCTGCCTTGTGCTGATAGATCTCATCAAGATCCGATAACTGAATTTTAATGATTTCTTTCCCTTCGCCGGGAAGGGTCATATTAATTTTGGATGCCTTTATCTGAAAACGGCATATCCATTTATGACTTCTTCCATCAAGCAAAATGCCAAAGTATGTTTCTGTATCCTTGTATATAAGCCTCTTTGTTGATACATATTCAGCAAGTATACTTTTCACAACAAAAAAGGCTTCAAGTTCTTCTTCGGTAGTGGTGATTTTGTGCTCTTCGACAAGCTCTGCAATGGCTGCTTCTTTCTCCTGCTCCACTGCTTTGCTTTCAGCATAGAGGGCGCCCGTAATTTTGTCGTTCATCATGTCACTTATATACTGGTTGAGAGCCCGCTTAACGACCGGTTTGAACTTATCTAATACGGCCTGGGTTTTGCTGCCTGCATAACAGGAGTTAATTATCATTTTGGAAAATTCATCACTAGGATCCTTAAGTTGCTGCGCAAAGTACGCCTGTATCAATCCGGTATATTTAAGTTCTGATGCTGTGTTTGCAATTATGTTCACATCAAAGTCGGTTTTTTGGAATTTCATCAATTCAAATATTTGATTTTTCTTCAGATTCAGAAGATCCACTTCCAAAAACGGCTTCTCGTCCATTTTGTTTTTATCTTCGAGATCTGTAAAAAACTGATAAATGATTCCATTTGTCAATATGCTGAACTTAGCTTTCGTCGTTCCGAAATATCGGAATAATTGACTTCCATGAAATCCAAGATTCTCTGTGCAGGCTTTGCATTCTATAAGCATGACAGGGGAACCATTCTGAATAATAGCATAATCGACTTTTTCACCCTTTTTGATTCCAACATCTGCAGTATATTCCGGGACAAACTCGAGGGGATTGAATACGTCATATCCAAGAAGTTGAAAAAAAGGTAAAACAATTGCTGTCTTTGTAGCCTCTTCTGTTTGTAGGTGTGCCTTAAGGTCTTCAATTCGAGCAGTAAACGCTTTAAGTTGGTCGGCAAATTCTGGCATGATTGTTCCTCCTCACAAACTAAATTCTTCAATTTATATGATTCTATAATATGCACCATGATAGCACTTTACAAGTATTTCTGTATATTAAATGCAGAAATCACAGAAGTGAACGATTCACAGATTAGTTCACGAGGGGTATTTATCACTGGTCAACGCGCATTACGTCATTCCTTGTATAACGCTTTATATTGGGTATATTTATATATTCGCCTCTTATATTCTGCTCGCACATAATACAACGGCAATTTCAAATATCAACAAATATGGGGTTGCAAGCAGGCAAAACATAAGGATTGAAGGAATATGAGAAGCTCTGCTTCCAACCATAATCTGGTACTTGTGTCATCCCGTCATCTTGATGCTCCATAAGTCCCTGTCGCCAGGTGTAGTATCCAGAGGCGGATCCCCCTAATTTATCGGCCCGCAATCCTTGACACCCTCAAATTATTTTTTCAAATTTGTTATTTATCAAAGCCATAAAATGCGTCTCTTCCTTTTCCACACAACTAAGCATAGTGATATCAACTGGCAAATCCATCTGTTTTTCAATGACACGGCCTATATTCTCCCGCCTTTCTATCAAGTCAATCTTAAAGAAATCATATATTAGTAATATATCTATGTCCCTCGGATGTTTTTCTGTGCAAAGAATCGACCCAAATATGTATATTTCTTCAAAGCCTTCTAATAGCTGCATATTATCAACTATGAGAGACCTAACTCTATTACTCATTTCTAAGTTTGTTAATATATCCATAAAATTCATCCATTGTAAGTAACTTTATTCCGAATTGACCCGCTGTATCGTTAGCTTCCTTCGATATACACGAAGACCCATTCCAATTGTGCAAATTGACAATTTTGCTTCCTTGGGTTGGCGCCATTCGTATTATATCAGCTTTACTGAGACAATATGCATATACAAATACAATCTGCACTCCTTTGACTTTTATTATTCTAAGATTGCCTTCGTCTATATATGAAAACAACAGGTCTCTGTTTTTTATATATTTTAACGCAAAATTTAAGCTATCTAATCTCACTCCCGTTTTCATGATACATCTGTTATCAAAATACAATTGTCTCAGTCTTGGCGCGTCAGATAAATATACTTTTTCTTTTAGTCCTTTCTCATAATAACTAACATATGGTTTTTCCTCACCTAGACAGATTTCGTCAAATCGTTTTTGAGATTTCATTTTACCGATGAAGCGCTCTAATGACTCTGTCATAGGAAGCATACTGCCTTCTTGGGGTGTAACACCAAACATAGAGCATACTTCCTTTGGAAATAATACTTGTCGGCACTTCTCTTTGTCACTTCTCGTTTGTTCAAATTCCTCTATATGCAGAAGAAGCTGATTAATATAATGTTTATTTGAATATGCCTCTGAATGGCTTTCTTGTATTAGATGCATGTTATTTATTAATCTGGTTTTTATGATTCTATTATTAATTAAAATAGTAGGTTCAAATTTATCCCATAACTCTCTTTGTTCATTCATATAATAATTTCCAAAAATAGTTTTATTCTCTTCTAACAATGGTTTTATACACACTTTCAGTTCCTCGAATGAACTGCACTTTATAGCGAAGAATTGTTTGAGTTCTTCTTGCCGCCTTGCTTTCCATTCTTTTGTTTCTTCAGCAGAAAAGGCGTGATTTTTGTCAAAATTCGTATGACAATTTGGACACAATATAATTAGATTTTCAAAGCAATTATCGGCCGTATCACAATACGGAGTAATATGCCCTCTCTCAATAATATCTCCTTTCATTTTGAATAATTCTGCTCTACAATTCGGATTCATGCATCGCCCCATTGAATCTGCTATTATTTTTCGTTCTACACCTTCACTAATGCCTTTTCTTCCCATTTTCTATGCCTTTCTCTTATAAAAGAATGATCTGGTCAAGCTTAGGCGGACAAATGGAACCTTGATAAATAGTAATTGGCTTTGAACTGACACGGGGGCAGATAGCCGAGTGTCGAATGAAGCCTTTGGCGGTTGTAGAACACGGAAGTGTATTCGATGATTGACTTCTGCGTGAAGTATTTGGACTGCAAAGGCTTTCCGTAAAACCACTCAACTTTCATGGAATGAAAGAAGGTCTCTGCGCAGGCATTATCCAGACACTGTGCTTTTCTGCTCATGCTGCAGCAGATAGTATAGTCTTTCAGAAGTTGCTGATATTCATGACTGCAATACTGGCTTCCACGATCCGAATGACAGATGAGTCCGGCAGCGGGTTTTCTGATCTCGTAGGCTTTCGTCAAAGCGTCCATGATCAGTTCTTTTTTCATCCGAACATCCAGTGAGAAGCCAACAATCTGCCGACCCTAACAAATCAAGAACGACGGCCAGATACATCCAGCCCTGAGTCGTCTGAAAATAGCTGATGTCCGTTACCCATACCTGATTGGGCTTCTCGACGGCAAAGTCCTGATTAAGCAGATTAGGGGCTACAGGAAGCCTGTGATTCGAGTTTGTTGTCATTCTTGTCTTTCTTCTGGCCCTAGCTATAAGCCCATATTGCTTCATCTTTTTGGCTATTGTCGATCAGCTGCTGGTAAGTCCCTCTTTTTTCAGGGAGGCCTTGATTCTCCTGGTTTCGTACGTACCTCTGGATGCAGCAAACGTTCTTTTGATCTTCTGCCCGAGGACATCCGGCGTCTCGCATTTGGGGTGACGCAGCCACCGATAATAGCCCGTTCTTGAGATGCTTAGCAGTTCACAGCCTCGTTTCTTGCAGACCAGTAATTGCTTTTTTATGAACGCGTATTTTTCTTCTGGTCTACCGCAAAATACGCTGCCGCTTTTTTTAGAAACTCAACCTCCTTCCGCAGTTCACTGTTTTCCTTTTCGAGCTTCCTTTGATATTCGACATCCGGCTTTGGGATCGGTACGAAGTTCTTTTATCCAGTTATAGATTGTTTGTTCAGCAACACCCAGATCCCTGGCGGCTTGGCTGGCTTTCAATTTTCCTTCGTCGATTTGCTGTACATAGGCAACTTTGGTATCTCGATCGTAGTACTTTGGCATAGGACACCTCCTTGAGCTCTTTCACATTATCTGTCTCAAGGTTTCCCGTGTCCACTTTTACATTACCAGATCACTCATATCCAGTTCGCATTCCAAGTTGCCTTTTAGTTTTTTAAAGATAGAAGGAGCGAACAATAATAAGTCATCAAAGCAAAAATCCTCTTTTATAGTGAGGTTTGTATCATAACCCCAACTATCGTTTTGCTGTTCCTGTATTTCATCAACGATTAGACGACGTTTTTCACTTGTTAAATTCGGAATATTTGAGGTCGTTGCCCAATCATGATATGGAGACAAGTGAATAAATGCACAACAAAATTCATAGATATGCTGTGCCCACCCCAAAGAACGAGATAATGTATTTACAAGTATTCTGTCGCTCAGAGTCCATTTCTCATTGTTGAAAAACTTATCTAATATAATTTCTTGTTCATTATCAGACAAAGTGTTAAAATGATGCACTCGAATAAGTGAATCAAGCTCCATCCTAATAATTGCACCAACCAAAGCATAACAGTTTTGGTTCATCAATACCTTTAATGCTCTTTCATTTTCATTAGATCTTCCTAAGACAATATCATAAAATTGTTTTTTTTTATCTTCCATATTCCCTCCCTTATGTTGTAGAACATCTTTTTATGCTAATATAAATACTCCCCTATTCCACAATGAAATTAGTGTTTGCAGAATAAGAAATATTTTTCTACATAAACGATTATATATTACTATTTTAAAAAAGTATCTCTTTTTCTAAATATTTTAAATGTTCACCCCTACGATTCGACATTATTATGCTATCATGATTCTAAATTCTGCTGACATTTTGCTGACGCAAAAACTGGGAACCCGCTTATTTAGCGGATTCCCAGCGTTTCTAGGTCATTCCCACTCAATAGTTAAAACATATTCTCTCGTTTATATCGTGATATCTCGTCTATAAAACAGGGTCTTTTTGCATATATTCTATATATTCTTCATGGTTTCATTTGTTTTTGGGGTCAAAGTGTGGTCACAAATAGATGTTTTAATCGGCTATTGGTGAATTGCTAACGGGTCTTACATATTGTGTAATCGGATTTTTTCTAATAAAATTTATCGAAAAAAAGCTGTCCAGAACGCATCGTACGACGTATTCTGAAAAGTACCTTAACACAATAATAAGGCACTTAGCAGTATCTATTAATTCTGTCTTTTCATAAAAGAAACATGTGTACCATTGCACATGTTTCTTTTATGACACTCTTCCTGGTAGTCGTTACATCATTATATTTATAATGGCGCGAAGGAGGGAGTCGAACCCTACTCTTAACCGTTTATATGTGCAATTATTACCAAAAACCGCCTATATAGCACGTTTTGCCTCACTTTTTTTCAAAATTCGCTCAATTAACATGTTGAACGTCAGTCATAGATATTGTATAGTGGTTCAACTTGTTGCTTGCTGCCAAATATTCAAATAGCCTGTCCAATATTGCCACTTCCGGAAGTAATATATCGCCAAACTCGGAAGCAATTTCTTGCCAAACTCGGAAGTGCATGTTACTGTTTAATAAAGGGAGGTGATTTGTTATGGAGAAAAAGTATTTGCCTAGAATTATCGATCAGTATTTAGATTCAGCACTTGAGGCATCAGGAGCTGTTTTGATTGAAGGGGCTAAATGGTGCGGAAAAACGAGTACAGCGAAGCAAAGAGCAGCCAGTGTACTTTTAATGCAGGATCCGGATTATACCCTCTCCTATTTGAAGGCAGCTGATACGAAACCATCTCTTTTGTTAAAAGGTGAAATCCCTCGCTTGATTGATGAATGGCAGATGGCTCCGGTCTTGTGGGATGCAGTGCGGTTTGCAGTAGATGAAAGAAATGATGCGGGTCAGTTTATTCTTACAGGTTCGGCCGTGCCTCTCGATGACGTCCTAAAGCACACAGGAACCGGCAGAATAGCAAGAATCCTGATGCGCCCGATGAGTCTGTATGAATCAATGGAATCCAATGGAGTCGTATCACTGAAGGATTTATTCGATGGGAAGACGGATATAGAAGGAATATCTTCACTGACAATAGAGAATCTGGCATTTGCCCTGGTCCGCGGAGGTTGGCCGGCTTCTATCGGAACAAAAGAAAGTGTCGCATTAAAGCGGGCATATAATTATGTTGATGCTGTCATTAATCAGGATGTCTCGCGTGTTGACGGAATCGAAAAAAATCCAGCCAGGGTACGTGCATTGATGCGGTCCTATTCCAGAAACATAGCGACAATGGCGAACATGTCGACGATAAGAAATGATATTGCCGGTGATGAGGATACCATTTCCGAAAAAACAATCGCCTCCTATATAAATGCACTGCGCCGAATCTATGTCATCGAAGACGTTCCGGCATGGAATCCTGCCATGCGCTCTAAAACGGCAATAAGAACATCCCCGAAAAGACATTTTGTCGATCCTTCGATTGCTGCAGCTGTTATGAGAGCAACACCAGAAAGTATATTGGAGGATTTTAATACCTTTGGCTTTTTGTTTGAGTCCTTATGTGTGCGTGACCTTAGAATATATTCGCAGGCACTTGACGGAGAAGTATTCCATTACCGGGATAAAAGCAACCTGGAGGCAGATATTATTGTACATCTGAATGATGGCAGATGGGGAGCAATAGAAGTAAAACTTGGCTCGAAAGAAATCGAAGAAGCGGCTCAGAATTTATTGAAACTCAAAGAGAAAATAGATTGGGAAAAAATGAAAGTACCATCATTCTTAATGATATTGACTGGAACACAACTTGCTTATCGTCGAGAGGACGGTGTTTTTATTGTGCCGATCGGTTGTCTGAAGCAATAAGGCAGCACTTCATAGACCTCCTGTAATAGAGTCCAGGATTTTGTCCGCATCCCCCAACAAAATAAAATTCCCCCAAACTCCCTGATATCAAGGGGTTTGAGGGATTACTTTTTGAAAAACACTATTCCCACTCAATCGTGGCAGGTGGTTTGCTCGTTATATCATACACAATTCGGTTTATATGTCCGACTTCATTAATGATTCTTCTGGAGCACAGATCCAATACGTCATACGGAATACGTGCAAAATCCGCCGTCATGAAGTCGCTTGTGGTGACTCCGCGCAAGGCTAACATATAATCATACGTTCGCCCATCACCCATGACTCCCACCGATCGGACATTCGTCAGTACGGCAAAGTACTGATTAATCTCTCTTCCCAGTCCGGCAGCCTTGATCTCATCTCTGAAAATGGCATCCGCATCGCGAAGAACTTCTAGCTTCTCTGGCGTGATCTCGCCCATGATGCGAATAGCAAGTCCTGGACCGGGAAATGGCTGACGCCAGACAAGGTCTTCTGGGATGCCTAGCTCAAGGCCAGCTCTTCTTACTTCATCCTTAAAAAGATCACGAAGGGGTTCGATCAATTCCTTGAAGGCAATATCCTTCGGAAGACCCCCGACATTGTGATGACTCTTAATTACGGCTGCATCGCCGACACCGCTTTCGATTACATCTGGATAGATCGTTCCTTGCACGAGAAAATCGACCTCGCCGATCTTCAGCGCTTCCTCTTCGAAGACCCGAATGAACTCTTCCCCGATGATTTTGCGTTTTCTCTCTGGCTCAGAGATCCCTGCAAGTCGATCCAGAAAACGATCTTTGCAATTGACGCGAATCAGATTCATATCAAATTCGCCCTTAAAAATACGTTCGACGTCATCGCCCTCATTTTTACGAAGAAGCCCATGATCTACAAACACGCAGGTAAGCTGTTTTCCGACTGCCTTATGTATCATCAGTGCCGCAACAGAGGAGTCCACCCCTCCCGACATTGCGCAGAGTACTTTCTTGTCGCCGATCTTTTCGCGAAGCCTGACAATAGATTCCTCGACAAAAGCGGACATCACCCAGTCGCCTTTGCATCCGCAGACATCAAAGAGGAAATTCTTAAGGACGATATGCCCTTGTGGCGTATGCATAACTTCGGGGTGGAACTGAACCGCATAATATCCCTTGGCTTCACACTCCATGGAGGCACATCCGCAGTTGTCAGTTGTGCCGGTTATGACAAATCCGTCAGGTGGCGTACAGATGTAATCCGTATGACTCATCCAGCAGGTGTTCTCACTTGTAACATTGTTATAAAGCCTGGATTTCGGGGATAAAGTGATGGTCGTCTTTCCGTATTCTCTTGCCTGTGCAGGACCCACTTCGCCGCCCAACATATATGCAAGAAGCTGTGCGCCGTAGCATATACCTAGGATCGGAATACCCAGAGACAGAATCTCTGCTGAGTAATGAGGAGAGGTCTCTTCATAGACACTGTTTGGCCCGCCTGTGAAAATAATGCCCTTATAATTGCCTTCGCGAATCCGATCCAGACTTACTGTGTAGCGAAGAATCTCCGCGTATACATGTTGCTCGCGAACACGTCTCGCAATCAGTTGATTATATTGACCACCAAAATCCAGAACCAGTATTTTCTCAATTTCCACGTATTCTCCTCCGCATGTCGATGACGAAAGCCTCTTTTCGTAAATTATAGCAGATCAGAAACAGACGCGCGCTCAGCGAAACATGATTTCTTCTCTTTTGGGGCCGTTCGAAACGAGAGAAATTCTTACACCGATTTGCTTTTCGATAAAAAGGACATATTCCTTTGCCTCTATCGGAAGCGCGTCAAAGGACGTAATGCCACGGATATCCTTCTTCCAGCCCTTAAGTGTCCGATAAATCGGTTTCGCGCGATCAAGCTTAGATGGATTGGGGAAATCCGTCGTCTGCACTCCGTCAATCTCATATGCAACACATACCGGAATCTCATCGAGATAGCTCAGACAGTCAATCGCTGTAAATGCGACATCCGTTGCCCCCTGCACGCGGCAACCGTAACGTGTCGCCACGCAATCGAACCAACCCATTCTCCTTGGTCGTCCCGTTGTAGCACCATATTCACCGGCATCTCCGCCGCGCTTTCTCATCTCGTCAGCTTGCTCTCCAAAGATCTCGCTCGTGAATGCCCCCGCGCCAACAGCCGAGGAATATGCTTTAACGACAGCCACAATTTCCTTAATCTCATACGGCGGAATGCCTGCACCGACACATCCGAATCCGGCAAGGGTCGAAGATGAAGTAACCATAGGATAAATCCCGTGATCCGGATCCTTCATGGAGCCAAGCTGTCCCTCCAGAAGAATCTTCTTGCCTTCGCGAATCGCGCGGTCAAGGTAAGCGCCCGTGTCGCCGACATACGGCGCGATAATCTCTCGATAACGCAGAAGTTCTGCGAAAAGCGTATCCGCATCCAGTGTCGGCTTATGATACAAATATTCCAGAAGCGTATTTTTCAGCGTCAAAACAGAAATCAGCTTCTCTTTTAACGTTGCCTCTTCAAAAAGTTCGCAGACCTGGAAACCGATTTTGGCATATTTGTCGGAATAAAAAGGAGCGATTCCTGACTTCGTTGACCCGAAAGCCTTACCGCCCAATCGCTCTTCCTCATACTGATCAAATAAAATATGATATGGCATGACAATCTGTGTGCGGTCTGAAATCATCAGGTTCGGGATCGGAACACCACCATCTACAACATGTTTGATCTCCTCTTGTAGCTTGGGAATATTAAGTGCAACACCGTTACCGATAATATTCGTAATTCTTGAATGGAAAACACCGGAAGGAAGCTGATGAAGAGCAAATTTGCCGTATTCGTTGATAATGGTATGTCCCGCATTCGCACCGCCCTGAAAACGAATAACAATGTCCGATTCAGATGCAAACATGTCCGTGATCTTGCCCTTACCCTCGTCGCCCCAGTTCGCTCCCACAATTGCCTTAACCATGTAAAATGACCTCCCGTCAGCATGGACCCTGCAAGGTTAGATACTTACGTATATTCCCTCTATGTCCGCTATTTCCCACATCCCTAATTTCCAGCAAAAAGGGTTCGCATACGAGCAATACACCCTTACGAACCCTATGCCCTAACCATTATATAAGGCTACATAATGTGTGTCAATTTGAAAAGAGCCTAAAAACAGGCATCCTCCCGTCGCTCTTTCCGACACATTAGCAAATTACTTGCCCTCAAGTGCCGCAATTCTGCGAAGCGCCTCAACAGAGGCCTCTTTCGTGCCAAATGCTGTCAGCCTAAAGTACCCTTCTCCGCACGGCCCAAAGCCTGATCCCGGGGTACCCACAACACTTGCCTTCTCCAGAAGGCAATCAAAAAACTCCCATGAAGTCATATTGTTTTTCGTCTTAAGCCAGATATAGGGGGCATTCACGCCGCCGAATACCTCATACCCGAGAGCCGCCAGCCCTTCACGCAAATATTTCGCATTTTCCATATAAGACATAATCGTATCTTGTGTCTGCTTTTTACCCTCAGGGGTATAAATCGCCGCCGCCGCGCGCTGTGTAATGTAGGAGACGCCGTTAAACTTGGTCGCCTGCCTGCGCATCCAGAGATCTTTCACAACTACGCCGTCTCGGACAAGCTCCTTGCATGCCACTAGGTAGCCGCATCTGACGCCCGTGAACCCTGCCTTCTTAGAAAAGCTCCGCAATTCGATGGCGCATTCCTTCGCTCCCGGTATCTCAAAAATGGAATGCGGAAGATCTTCCGAAATGAAAGCCTCATACGCTCCGTCATATAAAATTACGGCTCCAACCTTGCGAGCATAATCAACCCATGCGCCCAAGGCCTCATATCCGATGGCCACGCCACTTGGATTATTCGGAAAGCACAGGTAAATGAGATCCGGCGTTCTCTCTCCGTCACGAATTTCGGGAACGACAGGGAGGAATCCCGTCGACTCTTCGCATTTCAAATACATGAAATTCGACCATAATCCGGTGTCTGGGTTATACTCGCCCGCACGACCCGACATAACATTCGTATCCACATAGACGGGATAGACGGGATCACAGACCGCAACGTAATTGTCCACCGAGAAAATATCGCCAATGTTACCGGAATCACTCTTGCAACCATCGCTGACAAAGACTTCGTCTTCGGATATCGAAATCCCCCGCGCTTCATACTCATTTTCGATAATGGCTTTCACCAAGAAGCTGTATCCGTGATCCGGTCCATACCCCTTAAACGTCGCGGCATCAGCCATCTCCAGCACTGCCTCTTGCATCGCCGAAATGACGGCTGGCGCTAGCGGCCTTGTCACATCGCCGATGCCAAGGCGAATCAGATTGGCATCAGGATGTGCCGCGGAATACGCTTTCACCTTCTTGGCTATTGTCGCAAACAAATAATTACCGGGAAGCTTGAGAAAATTATGGTTAAGGTCAAACATAATTAATGATCCTTTCTCGTACGCGCCTGTAAAACGCGGAAATATATCGAAGCAGGCGATAGAAAAAAGTCCTCCACTTCAAAGCATATAAATTCTATCAGAATTTGACCAATCCTTCAAAAGAAATTTCTGCGGGGCCTTCCATAAAGACCTCGCCGGAATCTTCCCGCCACTTGATTTCAAGATCTCCTCCATTAAGAGTAATCGTTGCCTTCCGATCAGCAAAGCCGTTAAGAACAGCCGCTACGAGCACCGCGCAAGCACCCGTCCCACATGCCATGGTCTCTCCTGATCCGCGCTCCCAGACACGCATGCGCAAATGCTTCCGATTAATGACCTCAACAAACTCTGTGTTCACGCTCTCAGGAAAAAGCTTGTGCTTCTCGAAAAACGGGCCAATATGGGCAAGGTTCATCTCTTCGATGCCTCTTGTAAAAACAACCGCATGAGGATTTCCCATCGAGACAGCAGTAATATTGAAGAGCTTCCCGCCAACGGCAATTGGCTGATTGATCATATTCGCCTCGCTCCAAATAACCGGAATTTTCGCAGATTCAATAATCGGACGCCCCATATTGACCGTCGCACGCACAACCTTATTTCCTTCGATCTTCATGGAAATATCCTTCATTCCGGATATTGTCTCAATTCGGATTTCCTTTTTCTGCGTCAAGCCCTTATCGTACACATACTTTGCGACACATCGTATGCCGTTTCCGCACATCTTCCCTCGTGAGCCATCCGCATTGTACATATCCATGAAGAAATCACCTGCGTTTGAAGGCTTGATAAGGATAACGCCATCCGCGCCAACCCCGAAATGCCGATCACTAAAACGAACCGAAAAAGGCGCAATCTCTTCGTCAGAGAGAACGGGTCCCTTTGTGCAGTCGATGTATATGTAATCATTGCCTATTCCATTCATCTTCGTAAATGCAATTTCTCTCATTTTCCAATCTCCCAACATGCCAATGATTGTTGTTTTCTTATACCTGCTTCGTCAAAACTCCTGTGCTCGAATGACCGTCATCGCAGTATCAATCAGTCTCGATCCCGTATCCATACTGCGTTTCTGAAGGAATCGATGGGCTTCCTGCTCAGACATCTGATTTTGGTTAATGAGGATCCTCTTTGCCTGATCAATAAGCTTCTGCTCCTCTTGTGTTCGTTTATGTGTCTCAGGTGCACAGGGATCCTTTGGCGCTGCTTTTTTCGCCTTAATCGGATTATTGTACATCTGCCTGGTCTCAAGGAGCATCCTTACCGAGGATACTAACTCGTTTTCCCGAATCGGAAGTTGCAGGAAAAACATGCCATCACGATGATCAAAGCCATCCATATTCATCGACGGAACAAACATAAGCATGTCATAATCGTCTTGAAGAGACGAAAACAAGTTTATGGCCGTCATATCATGAAATTGCGGCGCACAGATAACCAATCCGCCACCCATGTCGGGTGAAGTTGCACGAAGCGCCATGGAACCATTTGTCGCGACAAATGCCACCGGCAGCCCATGTCTCACAAGCACCGAACGAATCTTATTGGCCGTATCCATATTGGGAAAAGCAACTATGATGCTTCTCATCTTTTCCCTCCCAAGCAAATTCTGTGTATCTTGTTATGGGGCGGTGCAAGCCATTGGGGTGCTAAGATAAAATAATGCGCAGCGACCCAAAGCAGCGCATCCGCCCTTTGGATACATTTTGTCAAATGAATATTGTGACTACGATTAGTACCGAAGCAGGTATGTGTCGATTTCCCACTTGGTAACCTGCATACGATACTCGTTCCACTCTTCTTCTTTGGCTTCGATATATTTCGTGTAGATATGATTTCCAAGAATATCCTTCATCATCGGATTCTTCTTGAATTCAACAAGAGCTTCCTCCAGACTTCCGGGAAGATTATCAATGCCCGCAGCAAAGCGCTCATCGGAAGACATCTCAAAAATGGACGTCTTAATCTGTTCGGGAGGAGTCATCTTCTTCTCAATACCTTCTAGTCCTGCCGCAAGGCAAAGCGCAAGAGCCAGATATGGGTTTGATGCCGGATCCGGACAGCGAAGCTCAACGCGAGTACCCAGCCCACGCGTCGCAGGAATGCGAATCAGCGCCGAGCGGTTTGCAGCCGACCATGCAAGATAACATGGCGCCTCATATCCGGGAACCAATCTCTTATATGAATTAACTAGCGGATTCGTAATTGCCGTCATGCCCTTAATATTATTAAGAATTCCAGCAATAAACTGCATCGCGGTTTCTGATAGCCCTTCTGGTTTAGAAGGATCAAAGAAAGCGTTTTTGCCGTCCTTAAGGAGAGACATATTCACATGCATACCCGAACCGTTAATCCCAAAGATCGGCTTAGGCATGAATGATGCGTGCATTCCATAACGTTTGGCAATGGTTCGCACGGCAAGCTTAAACGTCATAATGTCATCGGCGATAGATAGAGCATCTCCGAATTTGAAGTCAATCTCGTGCTGTGCCGGCGCAACCTCATGATGAGACGCCTCAATTTCAAATCCCATCTCTTCCAAAGCAAATGAAATCTCTCTTCTAATATCTTCGCCCTGTCCGACAGGCTCCAAGTCAAAATAGCCACCTTCGTCATGCGCGAATGTGGTTGGTTTTCCGGCATCATCATAATGGAAAAGGAAGAACTCAAGCTCAGGACCCACATTGAAGGTATAGCCCATCTTGCTAGCCTTCGCCAGGATCTTCTTCAGCGCATATCTTGGGTCGCCTTCAAAAGGTTTTCCCTCCGGTGTATACACGTCACAGATAAGCCTGGCAACTTTTCCTGCCTGCGGTCTCCAAGGAAAAATAACAAAAGAATTATAATCTGGATACAGATACATATCTGACTCATTAATTCGAGCAAATCCGTCTATTGAAGAACCGTCAAACATACAGCCGTTATCAAGAGCTTTCTCGAACTGACTGGGTGAAATGGCAACGTTCTTAAGCATCCCGAAAATATCCGTAAACTGTAAACGAATAAACTTAACATCCTCTTCCTCCACCAGGCGAAGAATATCTTCTTTTGTGTAGCTTGGCATGGTAATCCTCCTCTGCAGCTCAGCTGGCAAACGATATGTACATACAAATTTTTTCTTGCGAAAATAACCATCTCGGATTTTCATCTGACTTAGTTGCATTTTACAGGAGAAATCTGTGCCTTGTCAAGCGTTTTTGCAAGTTAATAGAGATGATCTTGCAAATTCTTCCATCTCGTCAGATAGGTCAGCAAGCGAGAATTCCTCTCCCCACTTCAGTTTCCCTGCACATTGTAATAGATGATCTGTCATTCGTGGATTTTTTGGCAGAAAGCTGCCATGTGAGTATGTGCAATAAACGTTTCGATAAATTGCACCCTCAAAACCGTCTTCTCCATTGTTTCCTGCGCCGGAAATAACCTGGGCAAGCGGCTTCACACCGCTTCCTAAGTACGTACGTCCACTGTGATTTTCAAAGCCGTAGAGAATTTTCGATCCGGATAGAAAAGGACACGAGTAAACCGTATCACCAATAAATCGATTCTCTTTGCCGATCGTATGAACGGAAATTGCGCCGAGACAATCAATTCTTGTTCCGTCATGTTCCTCATAAAAAGTACCCATCATCTGATATCCGCCGCAAATGCAGAGAAAAACCTTGTTCTTCTCAACGGCCCTCTTCACGGCATCCCCTTTTCCTGAGACGAAATCCGTGCGGATAATGTTCTGCTCTGCATCCTGTCCGCCACCGAGAAAAACAAGATCATATCGATCTTCATCAAACTTTTCGCCCATGGAAACCTGCTCGATTTCTAGCTCGATTCCGCGCCACTGCGCCCTTCTCTTGAGAGCAAGTACATTGCCTCTATCTCCATAGAGATTTAGTAGATCAGGATACAGATGACAAAGCCTTAACCGATCTTCCATCAATTTTGTCCCCCTATTTCCAAAAATCCTTGAGCCTGTAGCGCTTAACAAGGATTTCCCTAAGTGCCAGCATCGCTGTGTAGTTCGGAAGAATATACAAACACTTTCCTTCGGCGCATACCTCCAGTGCCTCATCAATCTGCATCGCGCAGTCGCGCATTGGCTTCGGATGAAGTCTTGCTTTATCAATATCGGCATAAATCAAGCGCAAAAACATATCTCCGTATCGCTCTCCCGAGACAAAAATCTCCTCTGGATACGTTTTTGTCTCAAAATCGACGTCCCATATCCAAGAAACATCTTTTCCGTCTGCATCATTACTATTAAGCAGCAGAAACATCGCGCCTGTGTCGGATGCCGAAGAGACAAAAGACAGCGCCCTCTCAAGCCCAACAGGATTCTTTACTAGAAGCAGGCAGATATACTTATTCCCAACCTCGATCTTCTCCATACGCCCAAAGGCAGGTCTTACTTCACAAACTGCTTTGGCGCAATCAGCAAAATTCAATGCATCCTCTTGCATCTGCGCGCCAAAAAACGTACAGGCAGCAACCGCGGCCATCGTATTATAGAAATTATGCAGACCTGGAATCGGGAGTGCCACAAGCGCCTCTTCTTCTCCATGCAAAAGAGTAATCGAAAAGCCCTCGTCAGAAATACCTTTTTCTCCAGGAGAATCCGGAAGCTTATAGGAGATAGAAAAATCCAGGTCAGGCCGCTTATATCCACATTTTGGACAGAAAAAATCACCTAAGTGGCCAAACGTTTTCGCATGATATTCATATTTTGTCTGGCAAAAACTGCAGTAAGACGCATCCGTCGTCGTCTCCCCAACGCCTGAATTGCCGGCGTTTGTAACACTGTTACAGTACATTGACTCCGTGTGCATGCCGAAAAATACCGAACGGGTCTCTCTTTGATTTGAAAGTGACGCGACCAGCGAGTCGTCTGCGTTTAAGAGAATCTTTGCATCGCAAGAATCGAGACCCTTCGCAATGAAATTCTGCGTGTGCACAAGCTCTCCATAGCGATCAAGCTGATCGCGAAACAAGTTTGTGACAACACAAACTTTCGGGCGCAGCGCTCCACACACTTTTGCAAAAGCAGCTTCGTCCGTCTCAAGAACATACACCGCTTTCTTATTCGCCTTCCTAGCTTTTTTCTCTCTCTGGATGCCTGCAACAAGTGTCGTAGCAATGCCCGTGGCAAGATTCGCACCCGATACGTTTGTTATGACCTCATACCCTCTTGCTCGAAGAATAGCCGTTGTCATATGCGTGGTCGTGGTTTTGCCGTTTGTGCCAGTAATCGCAATGATGTCTTTTTCCTGAGAAAGAGCCGAAATGATCTGTGGGCAAATTCGTATTGCGACGCGACCCGGCAGCGTTGTCGCGCCTCTTCTACATAAACGAAGACCCCTGCTAACAATTCTTGCCGATAGAATAGCAAATCCAATTCGCAATTTACTCATGTCAATTTATTCATCCATTCTTCTGTGCGTCAATCAAAGCGATGAACTCTTCGAAGAGATAATTGTTATCTCTAGGACCCGGTGCGGCTTCCGGATGATATTGGACTGTAAAAACAGGTTTCTTCGTATATCGAAGACCCTCAATCGTGCCGTCGTTCATATTTACATGGCTGACCTCGCAAATTGACAAATTAACCGATTCATCATTTACGACATACCCATGATTCTGTGAAGTAATATAGACACGATCCGCACGCAAATCCTTCACAGGATGATTTATTCCCCTGTGACCATATCTGAGTTTGTGTGTATCGGCTCCTGTTGCAAGTGCCATCAGCTGATGTCCAAGGCATATTCCCATAATCGGAATGCCAGAATCATATAGCTTACGCATCTCTTCGATTGCTTTTCCGCAGTTCTTCGGGTCTCCAGGACCATTTGAAAGGAAAATTCCATCTGGCTTCATCGCCAAAATCTCCTTCGCTTGTGTATCCCAAGGGAAAGCGGTAACCTCGCAGCCCCGTTCAACAAGATTCCAAAGGATGTTATGCTTTACGCCGTAATCAAGAAGAGCAATCTTGTATTTCGCTGGTCGATTCGTCTCCTCCGGCAAATTCTCAATTAGGTGTGTTGGTTTTCCTTCCGCCGCATCCTTTATGTATGAATCCTTCTGCCAGCCCTTTGTCCAAGCCGGAAACACACGGCAGATCTTCCGGCTCACCGTTGGTACAAACAAACGATTATCATATGACTCAATTTGCTTCATGGCAGCCGTCATATCAATTGTATCCTTCGTTCCGTCCGTAAGTAACCCGATCATTGTGCCATGTTCGCGAAGTAATAGTGTCAGCGCTCTCGTATCAACGCCAAAAATCCCCGGAATATCGTTTCTTTTAAGATACGCATCCAGATCTTCCGCGTTTCTCTCATCTCCAGAAATCTCCGTAATGTCTCTAATCACATATGCGGATACCCAGGGTCTTGATGATTCGGATACATTTTCAAAAACACCATAGTTCCCAATGATAGGCGAAGCCATGGTAACTGCCTGCCCACACCAAGACGGGTCTGTCAGTAACTCAACATATCCCGTAAGCCCCGTGGTAAATACAACTTCACAGACAGTATCTTTGTTTGCTCCAAAACGAAATCCCTCAAATACACTGCCATCACTTAATACCAAACACGCCTTCTGCATAGTATCCTCCCAAATGTCTCCGCAAGATGATTCAAAGCATACAGTTCTATCCTATAGCTTCGAAATTCATTACTTTTAACACTGCATTCTATCATCTTCTGCAATGCTTGCAAAGAAGCATAGGCAAATATATCTTCCCATTCTTGTCTGTAAATCAGATATATCCTACTCTTCCTCCTGCAAATGCCCGATGATAATGATTCGATGCGAGCCAACCCCTGTCGGCGTACAGGTCACAAGCGTAATTTGTTTCCCTGTTCCGCTGTCAATACCAATATATTTCGATAATTCCGCCGGATCGAGTGCCGGAATTATGTTGTCGACAACATAGGTATATTTCGTTCCGTCAAGCACCGTAATCACAATCTCATCACCCAGAACGACCTCTCCAAGCCGATTGAAAAGAAGTCCATATGTTTTCATCCTATGCCCCAGAACAACAAAATTACCCTCTTGGCCAGGCATTGCCGTTCCGGAAAGCATCCCAGCCCCATAGCGAAGAGGAACCGTCCCGGCATCATCAAGAAGAGGGAGGTTAATATCAACCGAATCTATCTGGAACACGCCCAAAGCCGTGAGCACCACATCATCGGGTAGTTCGACTGAAGGAGCCGTAGTCTCTTCGCTTTCATACGTCTGAAATGTCTCGTACTCTTCTCCGTCAATCGCATAGGCATCCCGATCCACAATAATCGTTGCAGTTCCCTCGTCAATTTTTTCGAGAAAATCGTCTGTGATTGCTTCGCGCTGCTTGCTGTTGTAAATCGGATAAAGAAAGAACCCGGCTGCGGCAAGGAGAAGAAGAATCGCCACAATAATGAGGATATAATCTATCTTCGTCATCTTCTTCTTGGGCTTCTTCACACCGGCTAATCTGACCTTTGTGCTTATATTATCTGTGTCTGTAACACTGTTAATTTTTTTCATTTAATGAAGTCCCTCTTTCAGCCGCATTTACTCGTATGATCTGAAAAATCTCTATCATTATAGCAGAGAATATGTCTAAATGCTTTTATTGTTGGTCTTTTTCTGCTATTATAGGGATACTTTTTTAGTACAGCCTTATGAATAATTGTGCTTTTCGTGAAAACAGAAAGTGAATGCGATGCAAGCAGTTGAAATGAACCAGATCTGGAGAGAAGCGACCAATCTTCTTTCAGGAGAGCTTCCACAGGTTAGTATGAAAACATGGATTGATCCGATGATCCCGGTATATGCAGATGAAAAGACTTTCATCTTATCTGTACCGGATTCTTTTTCGTATGAATTTGTTTTACAGTACAAACGTCTCATTACGAATTCCATTTCCATTGCATGTAAACGCTCCTACGATATCCAGATAGCAATTAGCGGATCTCAGGAGATTCTTTCTGCCATTCGGAAACTTGCCCCTTCCGTAACAATGGGGGCGTATGAGCAGTCTTCGCCAGAAGATATCCATAAGACCACTTCCCAGCTCAACCCGCAATACATATTTGATGCCTTTATCGTAGGGTCAGGAAACCGTTTTGCGCATGCCGCCTGTGTAGCCGTTGCCGAGAAATTAGGCGGGCGGAATTATAATCCCCTTTTCCTATATGGCGGTTCTGGACTTGGTAAAACACACTTAATGCACGCAATTGGTAACTATGTTACGCAGAAGCACCCGGAGAAGAAGGTTCTATACGTTCAGTGCGAGCAATTCGTTAACGAATTTATTTCAGCAATCAAAGAAACCTCTTATGATGAATTCCGCGATAAATATAGAAACGCGGATCTTCTTCTCATCGATGACATCCAGTTTATTGAGGGAAAAGAACAGATGCAAATCGAGTTTTTCCATACCTTCAATGTCTTACATGAAAATGGTAAACATATCGTTATGACTTGCGATAAGCCACCGCAAAGTCTGGCCTCTCTTGAATCACGTCTACGCACGCGTTTTTCTTCCGGCCTCATCGTTGATATCCAGCCACCGGATTATGAGACAAGAGTTGCCATCCTCAAGAAACGTGCCCAACAAAATAATGTTGATGTACCAGAAGATGTCCTTGACTATATTGCGGCCAATATTGCTACTAATATCCGTGAACTGGACGGTGCCTTTAATACAGTCCTTGCCTATAGTCTTCTTGCAGGCAGCCTTAATCTGGATATCGCCGCATCTGCACTAAAGGACATCATACAACCCAAGCCTTCCCGTCAGATTACTTCGAAGATTATTATGGATGTAGTTGCACACTACTACAACGTATCCGTGACAGAAATACTATCCAATCGCAGAAATAAAGACATTACCATTCCTCGCCAAATTGCGATGTATCTTTGCAGATATATTATCAACATGACTTTTCCTAAAATTGGTGATGATTTTGGCGGGAAAGATCATACCACGGTCATGCACGCCTGTAATAAGGTATCTGTTGACCTCAGTTCGGCAAACTCCGTCTTCTCCCAGGACATAGAAGAAATTAAAAAACGTCTTTCTTCCTGATACTTATCCACAAAAAAACGTATACATGTGGATAAATTCCTCTGTATAACCTGTGTATTCTTTTGTGGATAAATAAGCATTGTGAACTACCCTAACAAGTTCTCTTTTTTCCACTTTTCTTTTCACACAAAATTTCATACAAAATGTACTATTTTCAGTGCTTTCTAGGTTTATTAACATAAGTCACAGACCATAAGAAGAAGGCGAAGATAATCTATTTCTTTTGTAATCGTAATTCTTACAAAAATGACTTTCTTTTTCTCCACAAGAGCTATCCTTTACAATCGTGTGGAAAACTAATGCGTCAATTTTATTATTTTTTTATTTCATTTTTATTACATAGGAAATTAAATACTTATCCTATATTAATTTGTGCGACATTTGAAAAAAAGCCTAAAGATGCTGATTTTTTTGATTCATTTCTGTATAATAGACCTATTATAAAAACACTTTAATGGAGGTAGTCCAATGAAATTTATATGTTCGAGAGATAGACTTGTAGAATCCATTTCGATTGTTCAGAAAGCTGTGTCGACAAGATCTACTTTACCGATCCTCGACGGTATACTTATTGAGGCTTCTGAAAGCGGAGTTAAATTGACGGGATATGATCTTGAGACAGGTATTGAATCTCAAGTTGAAGCGGACGTAATGACTGTTGGAGCAATGGTTATAAATTCCAAATTATTTGGAGAAATTGTTCGTAAACTTCCCGACAATCAAGTCATTATTGAGAGTAATGCGCAAATGCAGATTACAATAGAGAGTGGAACGTCTGTCTTTTCAATTAAAGGAATTTCAGCAGACGGATATCCAAAAATTCCTGTTGTTGCCGATGCAGAGAAAATTACACTTCCACAGTCTTTATTTAAGGATATGATCAGAGAGACAATTTTCGCAGTATCTACAGATGAGAGTAGACCCGCGCTAAATGGCTGTTTTTTTACCTGTGATGGTTTTGCAATTGAGGTTGTAGCAATTGATGGATTCAGGCTTGCTCTTCGTAAACAACTAATAGGACAGGATCTTCCCGTTATGAAGTTTATTATTCCTGGGAAGGCGTTAAATGAGGTTGGCAGAATTTTGGGTGGGAAAGATAAAGAGATGATTGTATATTCATCTCCGAATCATATTCTTTTTGATACGGGAACGGTAAGAGTTGTTTCTCGCTTGATTCAGGGCGAATATATGAATTACCGGGCAATTTTGCCTAAGACATCAAATACGACAATGATCGTCTCTCCACAAGCGATGCTTGAGGCAATTGAGAGGGCTTCTCTGATTATTTTGTCTGAAGATAGAAGATGTCCGGTTCAACTTTCCATGCCGGATGAAGATACCCTTATCATTAGTGCAAGTACAGAACTCGGAACCCTTCGTGAGCAGATTCCCGTCCATATAAGTGGTGAGATGATTGATATTGATTTTAATCCACGCTACTTTATTGACGCACTTCGCGTCATTGATGATGAGGAGATTTCAATTATATTTAACGGAAGTAATGGTCCGTGTGTATTAAGACCGACAGAAGGGGAAGATTTCTCCTATCTTGTTCTTCCTCTTCGCCGATAATCATTACGTAAGGGACAGTAGATGTATATTAAATCAATTCAGATCGAGAATTTTCGAAATTATGGAAGGCTTGACTTAATAGTTGAGCCTTCTATTAATATTTTGTACGGAGAAAATGCGCAAGGAAAGACAAATATTATCGAGGCCATATATCTGTGTACCTGTGCTCGCTCGCATCGGACATCAAAGGATAAGGAAATGATTTTACATGGGCAAAAGCAATATAAGGTTAGCATAGTACTTTCGTCCCAACGTATGACAAATCATACTGCCTACGATGAGACGCTTTCAATTACCTATTCAGAAGCCTCTGAGATGCCCTCAGAAATCATAAAGGCGAAGAGACTGATTGAATATAATGAAGTTCCTCTTGCGCGATTAAGTGACCTAATGGGAATATTTCATGCGGTTGTTTTTGCTCCGGAAGATCTTCTCCTCATTAAAGATGGACCATCGGTACGCAGAAGATATATGGATCTACTCATTTCACAAGTGAGACCCTGCTATTTTCATGATCTTGTCACGTATACGAAAATCCTTCACCAGAGGAACCGAACACTTAAATTACTCCGACAGAAAAAGTCGTTGCATCTTCTTGATCTGTCTGAAAACAGCGAGATCGAAATATGGGATTTTCCCCTTACTGAAGTTGCGTCACGAATCATTATTGAGAGAATACTCTTTTCCAGGCGAATCTCGACTATTGCGTCACAGAAACATGAACAAATATCTGGGGGAAAAGAAAAACTCTTCGTAAAATATCGGACGGTTCCCGGTCTATTAAGCGAAGACATTCTTCACAAACCCGAAGAAAACATGGAAAATATTGGATTAATTCTACTGGAGCGATTCAAAAACACGCATCAGGAGGATTATGAGCGCGGTACAACAGGCTCAGGACCACACAGAGATGATCTTGAATTATCTCTTGACGGCGATGGGCTTCGCGCCTTTGCCTCACAAGGTCAACAAAGATCCGCTGCACTTGCACTCAAATTAGCCGAACTGCAAATCATTAAGGAGGAGACGGGAGAGATGCCTGTTTTATTACTTGATGATGTTTTTAGCGAATTGGATAGCAGGCGGAGGTCTTGTCTTCTATCGAATATTGAAAACGCGCAGGTGTTTATTACCTGTACGGATCGCTCCTTCATTCTTCATGAGATGAAGGACTCCCTTAAGGAAATAATTGTAAAGAAAAAATCTTCTTGTGATATATCTTCCGAGCAATCAATGCAATCGAAAGTGACTGAACTTACCTTCTTTGAAGTCATTGATGGATCGGTTCAGAAGCGATAAAAACGACATGTTGTGGTATAATTAGCGAGTGTGTACATTTGCTTTATGCCATTTTATTGCGCAGTAGGAGAAGAATCATGTATGTTCATATTGGAGGGGAGTATTCTATATCAGATCGATTTATCATTTGCGTGATTGATATGGAGTCCATAAGTCCCTCACAGTCCGATATGCTATCTTTTCTGGCAGAAGCAGAGAAATCGGATCATGTGGAATATGTATCTGATGACATTCCACAATCCGCGGTTATCACAGTAGATCGCGTGTACTTCTCTCCTTTATCTACGGCAACCTTATTTAAGCGAATGACTGAGAAAAGGGCACACGGTTACAAATCATGTGCATCTCGTCCTTTATAACAGTGTTACAAACCCCCGATAATTAAGCCTTTGCGGCATCATTAGCACTATTTCATAGGTGCATAATTGAGAAAGGAAAATGACAATGAATGAGGACAAGACCCTTCCAGAGGAGCAGAAAAAAGACTCGGATTATTATTATTCGGAGTCTGATGATCAGGATTCAATTGATGGCGTGACAAATTTGGCCAATAATCCTCGCGCATTAACCGAGGATTATCAGGAGGATTCGCTTGATGAGCTCGCGGGCGCAGCAGAAGGCCAGGACGAATTTGATACTTCTAATACTTCTGAATATAACGAGTCAGATATACAGGTACTTGAAGGCCTGGAAGCCGTTCGTAAGCGTCCCGGTATGTATATTGGAGATACGACCCTTCGTGGATTACACCATTTAGTGTACGAAATTGTTGCAAATTCCGTCGACGAGGCCCTTGCGGGTCGCTGTGATACGATTTGGGTGACTGTAAATAAAGATGGATCTGTTACGGTCATTGATAATGGTTCTGGAATCCCTGTTGGCAATCATCCGAAGGTCGGAATTCCGACCGTTGAAGTCGTGCATACGGTACTTCATGCAGGTGGGAAGTTCGGTGGCGGAGCCTATAGCGTGTCTGGTGGACTGCATGGTGTCGGAGCTTCCGTTGTAAACGCCCTGGCGTCCTCTATGAGCGTTGAGGTTCGCAGAGATGGAAACATCTACCGAATCGCCTTTGAGCGCGGAATAACGGTCGGTCAGCTCGAAATTGTTGGCGCTTGTGATCCGTCAGATACAGGAACGAAGACAACTTTCGTACCCGATACCCAGATATTCCCCGATATCCACTTTGATTTTGCTTCCATGGTTACTCGATATAGAGAAATGGCCTTCTTGAATCGTGAAATAACGATAAATCTACGCGACGATCGCGAAGAAGAACCGGTGATAAAGGTGCTGCATTATGAAGGCGGTATTATTTCCTTTGTAGAATACCTCAACCGTCATAGAGAAGCCTTACATAAGCCCCCAATATACATAGCTCAGCGTTCTGGAGAATGCTTTATTGAGGTTTCAATACAATACAATGATTCATTTGCTGAAAATGTCTATTCATACGCAAATAATATTGCAACAGTCGAAGGTGGAACGCATCTTACCGGCTTCAAATCCGCTCTTACGAAGGTCATAAATGACTATGCCAGGAAGAATAAATACATCAAGGATGGAGACAAAAACCTACAGGGCGAGGATGCTCGGGAAGGTCTTGGTGCAATTATCAGTGTTAAGTTGCCCGAGCCACAGTTCGAGGGACAGACAAAATCCAAGCTTGGAAACGCAGAAATACGGACAATGGTTGAGTCGGTTGTCGGTGAGAAGTTATCCCAGTATTTGGAAGAGAATCCATCGGTAGCAAAGATAGTAATGGACAAGTGCCTTTCTGCATCAAGGGCCAGAGAAGCCGCCAGGAAGGCTCGTGATCTAACTAGAAGAAAGAGTGTGTTCGAGTCAAGCGCTCTCCCCGGAAAACTTGCTGATTGTCAGGAGAAAGATGCTTCTCTCTGTGAAATCTTCATTGTTGAGGGAGATTCCGCTGGCGGATCTGCAAAACAAGGCCGAGAGAGAAAATATCAGGCAATTCTTCCACTGTGGGGAAAGATGCTCAACGTCGAGAAGGCAAGAATTGATAAGATATACGGAAACGAGAAGTTGCAGCCCGTCGTAATGGCTCTCGGCGCCGGAATCGGGGAAGACTTTGACGCAGAGAAACTCAGATATCATAAAGTAATCATAATGGCAGATGCAGATGTTGATGGATCACACATTCGCACACTTCTTCTGACGTTCTTCTTCCGGTATCTTCGTCCGCTTGTTGAAAATGGCTACGTATATATCGCTTGTCCTCCACTCTTTCGCGTATATCAAGGAAATGAAGGTTATTATGCGTACGATGAGGCAGAAGTTGAGGAAATTAAGAAGCAGACCGGCTGGAAGGAACCAAAACTGCAGAGATATAAGGGTCTTGGAGAAATGAGCTCTGAACAATTATGGGAGACAACGATGAATCCGTCAACGCGAAAGCTGCTTCAAATACAAATTGAAGATGCAATTGCCTCAGATGAGACCTTCACACTCCTTATGGGAGACAAAGTTGAACCAAGAAAAGAATTTATTCAAACAAATGCAAAGTATGCACAAACTGATATCTAGGAAATAGCGAAACGTATTTTATTAAAGGGATCTCGAATAGCCTTCGAAGATCCCTTTAATTGTTTCACGTGAAACAATTCTCGATTACGAGCACAAATATCAGAAAAATTGCATATCTGGATATCAGCACACACATAAGAGAATCTCGTCAACGCGAAAATTTGTTCATCTTGCACGTCTATACGCAAGAAGTCTCAATTCGTTTCGAGATGTCATAAGTCTTTAGCAGCGTAGGATTGACGTTGCCATATCATATGAACTGTATCTGCAATCAAAGTCGACATGCATATCCAGTCGGCACGTGACATCGAAATACGGAGTGCCGACAAGACTAATACAAAATTATGCCATGAAGTGCCACAAATTGTTTCACGTGAAACAATTTGTGGCTGCTTTTGAGGAAAAGGTAATCAAATAGTCATATAGAATTGTATAAAGTCTGGTAGAATTATATTAACGAGTATATATAAGGGAGAATCGACGATGACACACGTAATTTCAATCGTAAATCAAAAGGGTGGAGTAGGGAAAACAACAACAAGCGTGAATCTTTCGGCCTTTTTGGCAATTCGAGGGAAGAAAGTGTTAGTTGTTGATCTCGATCCACAAGGAAATGCTACAAGTGGGTTCGGTTTTGACAAAAGCGAGCTTGAGAGCTCGATATATGATGTTCTTGTCAATGACACGCCTCTGGAACAGGTTGTCCAATCGACGCAGCGGAAGAATCTGGATCTATGCCCAACAAATATCAACCTGGCAGGTGCTGAGGTTGAGCTTGTTTCAGCGATGTCGCGTGAGACCATTCTAAAAAGGGCGATCGAAACAGTGAAAGAGAAATACGATTTTGTGCTAATTGATTGCCCGCCGTCACTGGGACTTCTTACCATTAATGCGCTGGCAGCTTCATCTGGCGTAATTGTGCCAATTCAAGGCGAATATTACGCTCTTGAGGGGCTTACACAGCTCGTAGATACCATTAACCTAGTCAAGAAGCATCTCAATCCAGATATCGGGATCTATGGTGTAGTAATTACAATGTTTGACGGAAGGACACAACTAACACGCCAAGTCGTTGAAGAGGTTCGGAAGTATTTTGGAGAGAAGGTATTCAATACAGTTATACCAAGGAATATTCGACTTGCTGAAGCTCCAAGTCATGGGAAAACGATTGCTGAATATGATGCAAAATCGAGAGGCGGAGTGGCTTATCAGGAACTTGCTAACGAAGTAATTAGAAGAGGAAAAGATACGACCAAAAGATAGACAAGCATCTATATAAAGGAGGATATTATGGGACCCGTACAAAAGGGATTAGGCAAGGGACTTGGTGCACTCTTATCAGTGGAAGGGATTCCAGAACAGTCAAAGGATTCAGTAGTCGAACTCAAAATTACCGACATAAACCCGAATAATGATCAGCCAAGAAAGCGCTTTGAGGAAGAGTCGCTGCAAGACTTGGCGAATTCCATTAAGGAGAATGGCATTATTCAGCCCATAATTGTGGTTAAGAAGGGAACAGGATATCGAATTGTCGCAGGAGAAAGACGCTGGAGAGCCGCTAGAATAGCGGGTCTTACCGTAATTCCGGCCATTGTACGTGATTTGACGGATCTTCAGACGATGGAGCAGGCACTCATTGAAAATATTCAGCGGCAGGATCTCAATCCACTTGAAGAAGCGTATGCGATGGATAGGTTGATGAAAGAGCACGGTCTCACACAAGAGCAGCTCTCAAAGAAGCTTGGAAAGAGTCGGCCTGCAATTGCGAATTCTGTAAGATTGATAGCTATCGATGAATCGTTGCAGGCTTATATTATCAATGGAGATCTTACGGCCGGTCATGCTAGGGCACTGCTGGCTCTGCAAACAAAGGAAGCACAGAAAAGTGCTGCAGATGTCATCATTTCAAAGGAATACAGTGTCCGTGAAACAGAAGAATATGTTAGGAAATTACTTCTACAGAAGGAAGAAAAGGATAAAGAGCCGAGCAAATCGTCAGAGGTTAACAATGCGATCGAAATAAGTGCTAAGGATATAGAGAAAAGGCTTACAAAGTACTTTGGGACACGCGTTAAGCTTAAAATGAAGGATGCCGTTAATGGAAAGGGCGCTCTTCAGATAGAATACTTCTCCTATGATGACCTTGATCGTGTGCTCGAGCTGATCAGCAAGAAGTAAAGGAGGTACAGGTTCTGATTCGTGTTTGTATGAAGCAAAGGATAGAAATATGCTTTGCGAAATTGCAATATATGCGGCAATGCAAATAATTTTCCAATAAGAATCATTTACCATTCGCAAATTAATGCGCGCATATGCCGTGTAACAGTGTTACAAATCTCGAAACGGTAATCATTTTTCCATTTAAGCTGATAATGTCAACAGATTTCCCATTCATAGCATGCGCGTTGTGGGTGCTTGACAGGAAATAAGGTTTGACATGCCTCTGTTTTCCTAGTAGAATAATCAAGCATCTGATATGGAGAGATGGTCGAGTTGGTTTAAGGCACCGGTCTTGAAAACCGGCGAAGGTGAGAGCCTTCCGTGGGTTCGAATCCCACTCTCTCCGCCACATATACAAGCAAAACTGTATAGATAAATGGAGAAGTACCCAAGTGGCCGAAGGGGAGGCTTTGCTAAAGCTTTAGGCGGGGTAACTCGCGCGAGGGTTCGACTCCCTCCTTCTCCGCCAAACGGAAAAAGGTCGTCCATCTTCAGATGGGCGGCCTTTTCAATTTGCAGAAAAGACAGTGGAGGGATTCGAACCCTGAGAAGGCAGATGGCGATTAGTCGGGCGTCCGGGGGACGGCTGCACGTCATCTGCGGAGGAGCGATTCGAAAGATCTCTCTCATGATAGCAGATGGACGGACAAAAGTTGCTTGATAATGGTTTGCATCCACACAGAAGTGATACCAGCCGAAGCGACGACGGAAAGGCACAATTTGCAATATACTATGTTATCCTTCTCCGCAATATGCAGGAGAAAGAATAAGTTGTATAATTATTTTGACTGATAATTGTATGTGGAGGATGGAAATATGATAACTTGGTACATTCTTTACCACCTGTTCGTTAAGCCTAAATTGGTATATGTTGGGAAGGCTGGATATTACAGCTGTAGACATTGTCACAACTCCGGCGAATTTGATCTGTATAAAACAGATGCTTACAAATCAAAAATGCTACCTAGTATTTCTTCCGCATCAAGACAGGAGAAGTATTTTATCGTCTGTAGTTTTTGCAAGAAAAGAGAGCAAGTCAGCAAGCAGACATTTGATGAATATCTGGCTGCAAACGGTAGAAGAGAGAGTGCTGCGGATAAAGAACTTGATGCAATTATCAGAAGACTGTCACAATCATGATCTGTGCCCCGCATGTTGGCCCTATCTTGTGCGCCAGATCAAGAGGCGTTTTTTGACGCAAAATTTCTAAAGATATCTTGTAAAAGAGTTTGACAGGTATATAATCTGAAATGATAGAAGAATACAAGAGGACAAATTTATGAATGGGAATAGTAAGGTTATTGATGACCTATCTCATATTCATTCAATTACTATAGAAGACGCATACGCCTTTATGAAGAGTCGCACAGAAGGCCTTACGTCAGCAGAGGCTTTAGAGAGGCAAGAGAGTTACGGCAAGAATGTTGTTAGCAATCTGAAGGAGAAACCCATGATTTTGGTTTTCCTTTCAAATTTTATCAGCATGATGGCGATTCTCTTGTGGGTTGGCGGACTGGTTGCTTTTTTTGCGAAAATGCCGGAACTTGGGGTAGCGATTTGGTTAGTCAATGTAATTAATGGCGTGTTTAGTTTTTGGCAGGAATTTCGTGCAAGTAAGGCGACGGAAGCGCTTAAGAAGATGCTTTCTTCGTATGCGAAGGTGCTTCGTGACGGAGTCGTTTTGCAGATTCTGACGGAGGATTTGGTTCCTGGCGACATTATTTTGATTGCCGAGGGGGACAAGATTAGTGCGGATGCCAGACTTCTTGAATGCAGTGACCTTCAGGTCGACCAGTCAACGCTAACGGGGGAGTCTAATCCGGTTCGCAAGACACAGGACCCTGTGCTGCGAGAGGGATTAACCAAATCTGAGATGCCAAATCTAATTTTTGCCGGGACGAGCGTCTCTAGCGGGACGGCAAAAGCAATTGTCATTTCGATTGGAATGGCAACGGAATTTGGGAAGATTGCTAATTTGGCGCAGACTACGGTTGCTACGCTAAGCCCTCTCCAGAAGGAATTAAATAAACTTACCAAGCAGATATCCATAATTGCGCTCACTTTGGGTGTTTTCTTTTTTGTTGCATCGGTCTTTGTTGTTAAAGAGGATATTGCACCTGCGTTTATCTTTTCTTTGGGAATGGTAGTCGCATTCATACCAGAGGGTCTTCTCCCAACGGTTACGTTATCGCTTGCTATGGCGGTTCAGAGAATGGCCAAGGAGCATGCGCTTGTGAAGAAGCTTTCCGCGGTGGAGACACTTGGCTGCACAACTGTTATTTGCTCGGACAAGACGGGAACGCTGACTCAAAACGAAATGACGGTTTGCAATTTGTGGCTTCCAGGGCAGGAGTTTTCGGTTACAGGCGTTGGCTATGCGCCGAAGGGGAAGATTCTTGCGGGTGATGTCGAGTATTCCGTAGATTCAAGTATTGACTTGAAGAAGCTTCTGGAGGCGGCGGCACTCTGTAGTAATGCACATTTAGTTCCGCCAACGGAAGATGGCGGGAAGTATACCGTTCTTGGAGACCCTACGGAAGCTTGCTTGGAGACCGTCGCTCGAAAGGGAGGGATACGGCTTGAGGATCTTACACTTGAGATTCCACGTATAAGAGAATTGCCTTTTGATTCGAGACGCAAACGTATGAGTACCATTCACCATATTTCGGGGGAACGGGTTGCATATATCAAGGGCGCGCCAAAGGAAGTTCTGGATCTTTGCATCGGCATGCAGAGAGACGGGAAAGAGACTCCGTTGCTTGAGGAAGACCGGCAGAAGGTTATGGCGGCAAATGATACCTATGCTAGAAATGGTCTGCGAGTTTTGGCGGTGGCATTTCGGAGATTGTCCCGTGATGGTGAGCTTCCGACGGCACTTAGCGCATATACGCAGGAGATCGTTGAGCAGAAGATGATTTTTGTGGGTCTTGTTGTTATGGCTGATCCACCTCGTCCAGAGGTTGCCGCAGCTGTTAACATATGTCATCAGGCAAAAATTCGCATTATTATGATTACCGGCGATTACGGCTTGACGGCGGAGAGTATTGCGAAGCGAATTGGAATCACTTCAGGGGAACATCCGCGGATAGTATCGGGTGTGGAGCTGGAAAACTTTTCTGATGATGAGCTTAAAGCTGTTTTGAAGGATGAAGTCATTTTTGCAAGAGTGGCACCTGAGCAGAAATATCGTGTCGTGTGTTGTTTGCAAGAGCTAGGAGAAATCGTCGCGGTTACCGGAGATGGTGTTAATGATTCGCCTGCGTTGAAGAAGGCGGATATTGGCGTGGCTATGGGGATTTCCGGTACGGATGTGGCCAAAGAATCTGCGGATATGATTTTAACGGACGACAATTTTGCATCTATCGTCAAGGCTATAGAAGAGGGCCGCGGTGTGTACGCGAATATTCGGAAGTTTCTAACGTATATTCTGAATAGTAACATGCCTGAGGCGGTTCCTTCGGCAGCGTTTCTTTTTTCAAGAGGAGGGATTCCGCTTCCTCTGACAATTATGCAGATTCTTTCTATCGATCTTGGTACGGATATGCTTCCTGCTTTGGGCCTTGGCGCGGAGCTTCCTGAAAGTGGCGTTATGAATTTACCGCCAAGATCAAGAACGGAGAGCCTGCTCAACAGGAAGCTTATGGTGAAAGCTTTCTTATGGTACGGAGTAATGATGGAGTCTGTAATCTGCATGGCGGCGTATTTCTACGTTAACATCGTTCATGGCGATGGGATACATGCACTTGCAAGTTCTGGACAGATTTATCGCCAGGCGACAACAATGACCCTTGCGGCAATTGTCTTTTGCCAGATAGGAATGGTAATGAACTGCAGAACGACAAAACAGTCTGTTTTTAAGGCGGGTCTTTTCTCGAATCCGCGAATTATTAAAGGCATTATTTTTGAAGTATGTCTAATCTGTGCGATTATTTATGTTCCGTTTTTGCAGGATCTTTTCCAGACAGCTTCGTTTGATTGGAAGGACTGGATTTTCCTTGTGTTGATTCCAATTCCAATTGTCTTGCTTGAAGAGATTCGGAAGGCTGTTGTTCGTAGGTTTGATAAAATGAAGAGAGAAGGAGGAAGGTAAAATGAATGCAATTATTGTTGGTTGCGGAAAACTGGGTTCAGGAATTGCGCTTAGCCTTGTAACAAAGGGGTATTCGGTTACGGTCATTGATGAAAATGAAGAGACCTTTGAACTGCTTGGAAAAGATTTTGCTGGAGAAACAATGGTTGGCATTGGATTCGATAAGGCCATTCTCGAGAAGGCCGGCATCAAGTCCTCCGATGCTGTCATTGCATGCTGTAAAAGTGATGTCAGTAATGCATTGATTGGAAGGATCTCCAGAAACATTTATAGAGTTCCTCATGTGGTTTCACGAATATATGATCCTCGAAAGGCACAGATTTATCAGACGCTTGGCATCCAGACCATTTCTGCAACGACATGGGGGATTCGCCGGATAGCAGAGATTTTAAGTTATAGTCAACTAGATTGCGTTACGACGATAGGAGATGACAATGTGGAGTTGATTCGCATTGAGGTTCCGGCTCTTCTTGTAAATAAGACGGTGAACGAATTGTCTGCTTCAGGTGAAATACAGGTTGTCTCGATTACCCGTGATTTCAAAACGTTTATTCCTACTCTTGGAACGCATTTCCAAATGCATGACATCGCATATATTGCTGTATTAGCATCATCGTTGAGCAGGCTTAAGTCTTTATTAGGGCTCTTGTGAAGGGAGGCGCACACATGAAGGTAATCATTATTGGAGGCGGTCAGGTAGGCGCATACATAGCTAAACTTCTTCTGTCAAATCACTATATTGTTCGGGTGCTTGAGAATCGCGCGTCTGTTCTTGAGAATTTGCTGGAGGAACTGCCTTCGGAGGTGGTTATTGCCGGTAGCGGTACGGATCTTCGATTTTTGGAACAGGCAGGCGTGTCTGACGCGGATGTTCTTGTTGCTGTAACAGGCGCGGATGAGACGAATTTGGTCGCTTCAACTCTTGCGAAGATGGAATATGGCGTTCCAAGGGTCATCGCTCGCGTAAACAATCCGAAGAATACATGGCTATTCAATGCAGGCATGGGTGTTGATGTCGCGGTGAATCAAGCAGATCTATTGGCGCACCTTGTGGTGTCCGAGATGGATTTGAAAGATGTTCTGACGCTGATGAAACTAAACGGCGGGAAGTATTCGATCATTCAGTTTTCAGTGGAAAGTCATTCTCCCGCTATTTCTCGAGCGGTGAAGGAATTAGGAATTCCTTCGAATGCGCTTCTCATCGCGATTACCCGCAAGGATGAGACAATTATTCCTAACGGGAATACGGTGATCAGCGGAGGGGATAATGTTATGGTATTCGCGGATGAGACAGATGGCGAAGTCATTTGCGGCATTTTCGGGCAGTGCAAGAGCCAATAGCCTTAGTGGAATCATTCAGATCCTTCTCCTTTACGGAAAAAGAAGAACACCCTTTTCGGTCAAAGCGACGGAAAAGGGTGTTTTTGATTGTTGTTAAGTATCGGGTAAGTTGTGTGAGGGAAAATAGTGTTAAGGGAATAAATTTGCATGTATATATGAACATTCGCGAGAAAAATGGGGAGGCGCAATATGAATACGCAAAGACGTCGAATTCTTGCTTTTTTGGTGACTTTTTCCGTGGTACTTACAATCATCACGCCATCGGTGATCATGGCGACAGGAGAGTCAGATAATGTCTCGATTCAAGTTGATCAAGATGATCTTCTCGATGTGATTCTGACACGCGGCACGACAGATTCGACCGTTTCAACTTTTGAGACGGATCTGACGACAGCACTTGTTAATTTGGGGGTACCATCCGATAAGATAAACATACAAGCAGTTGAGGCAAGTAATGTTGCAGCTGGGAATACTTCGTCCGGGTGGGAGATATATGATCACACGAATTACAGTGCAACGGCGCTTGCGTATTACCGCCCTTACTATCAAGAGGTTAATGGAAATTATTCGTTGAATAGCCATGTTTCCGTTTCCACAGGAACGCAGACGGATATTGATTTCTATGGTTATGGCGCACCGGCGTATAAAGACTTTATGTATATGCCGAATACGGATTCGGGAAAGAAGACCTTTGATTTTACCATTCAGGAAGGCGTATTCTACGATGCTCTTAACGGAGCTGGTTTTCTATTTAACACAACGATGTCTGATAGCAGTAATTTGGCAAGTCGTACGATGTCAGGATACTTGATGTTTGTTCAGTATCCGTACGGATCGGCACCGACGGTATATATCTATAAATTTACGAATATCGATGTGAATGCTTTTCATAGCAGCTCAGGCACGGCAATTCAGAACTATTCAGGATTCACACCGATCGCTTCATTTGCCGTCGGAACAGAGACGACGCGAGTCATAAAGTTGGAAACAACACAAAACTCGATAAAAATGTGGTATAACGGGACGCTCGCGAATTGGACTTTGTCAGGCACGAGCACAACGACACAGACGGTTACGCTGCCGACTGATTTCGGATCCTACGGCTTTGGACCTTTGGTTGGGTATACCTCGCATGGATGTGCGAAACCGACACACTTTACTTTTTTAAATGTTACAATGACGACCGAGACGGCGCGTAAATTTATCGAAGTCATTCGCGAACCAGAGTGGCGAGAAAATTCGAAACGCTTTATTATCAACGCGCAGGATGATGCAGTCTCCTACTTCTCTGATGCCACCGATCTGGGCGAAATTCTTACGAGGCTCGGAAACGATGAGATTTCCTATATTGGTTGGGGGAAGAGTGCAACAGACGGCAATACGTTTATTGCAAAGAACGAAGGTAACGGTATCTATATTGATAAAACGGTTGCCTCGACAGATACGTATGCCGAACAGATTCAGGCAATGGCACAATATATTTATAGTAAATACATTGATGGCGTGCAAAATAATACGAACCTGCTCACGTACGGAAATCCGAATAGTCTGACGATCTCACCGGCATCTGCTCAGACGGATACAATTGAGGCCAATTGGCCAAGTGGGAAATGGCGCATTGTCCACGACGAGAATTATTATGATAATTCGACAGGCACGGCTCTCTATGACGGCCAGTACCTAAATAATCTAGACGTATCCTTTGTGGAAACCGGAAAATACGACATTTATTATCAGGATGTCTTAATCAAGACGGTCTACGTTCATCGCCCTCCTATCGCCGGATTTGATGTAAGTGTTAATGCAAGCAATCAGGTTACCATCTCGGATGCTTCCTATGATCTTGATCATCAATTGTCAGCAAACAAGGGAATCGTATCAGCGACTTGGGCTTACCGCGAAACAACTTCCAGCACATGGATTAGTGGAATGCCAACGACGCTGGAGAGCAACAAGAATTATGTGATTCGACAGATTGTAGAAGATGAAGAGGGCGCTGAAGGCGCACCTTTCTATCGATATGTTTCAACCGTATCAAGTGCATCGGCAAAGCCGATTGCCGAGTTTACAATGTCTCCGGGGCGACTGCTGACGTATCAATCAGAGACAGTAAGCTATGTAAATTCCTCTTATGATCCCCAGAACGCCGCCATTACCGAAAGCAAGTGGGTCATAAGTCTTGCTGGAACGACAATCTATACTGGATCAACGCCAAAGACTGATTTTACCGGCGCTGCCGCAGGAACATATAAGATTTCTCTAACTGTAAAGAATGCCAACAATGTCTGGTCAGAAGCCGCGGCTCGCTATTTGGTGGTCGTTCGCGACAGTAGCGCTCCGTCTATATCAAGTGATACAACAGCTGCAACATATAATACTGCGAAAGTTGTCAAGGTTACAGTTACAGATGAGACCGGCGGAAGTGGCTTTAGTGCAAGATACAGTGTTGTGGATCATTCTTCTTCCGTCCCATCTTCATGGGGATCTATCGGGACGAATTCCGTCTTTAGCACGACTCTGGCCACTACGGGAACATGGTATATACATGTTAAGGCCCTTGACTATGCTGGAAATCAGACGATCACAACTTTTGGCCCCTATGTAGTTTCGGATAACCATGCTCCGACGGCCCCGACTTTATCCGTAGCACCTTCATATGCAGATGGAACATGGACGACAAGTAGTATTGTGGTTAGTGCTTCGGGATCAACGGATGACTTTACGAACAGCAATGACATCGTATATTCTTATTCGCTCAACGGAGCGGCATATACGGCAGGGACGAGTGTATTGATCTCTGCACAAGGGACAAATACGGTCAGTTTTAAGGCAACCGATGGATCAGGGAATACAAGTACCGTGGTCACAAAGGTTGTGAAGGTGGATACAACAAATCCGACAAGCCCGACTTTTTCGGCAACATCAAATAGTGCAACGTATACGCCGGAAACATGGGCGGTTAAGGCAGTGACCTTCACGCTGTCCGGCGCAACGGATGCAATCAGCGCTGTAGCGAATTATGAGTATAGAATAGATGGAGGCACTTGGACGACTGGCAGCACTTCGACGATTTCAGTTTCGGGTCAATATGAGCTCGAATATCGCGCCATTGATTCAGCGGGAAATTACTCAAGCGTTGGCACGCGGTCAATATGGATTGATACGGTTTCTCCAAGCGCACCAGCCGTCTCGACAACGTCGGCATATACAGACGGTACATGGAGTGGATCGTCACTTACGCTGAGGGCCTCAGGGTCAACGGACAATATAACAACAGAAGCCAATCTGGTATATTCCTATGCTGTTGACAGTTCCTCATATACGACGGGAAACGAAGTGACCTGCTCAACAAACGGATTGCACACGATTTACTTCAAGGTTACCGATCAAGCAGGAAATGTGAGCTTGATTACCTCGAGAACCATCCGAATCGATAGTACGAATCCTACTCTTCCTGTGTATTCTGCTGTCACAGATAGCCACGCATATACATCTGGTTCATGGGCGACAAATTCCGTGACATTTACGCTTTCTTCCTCTACGGATGATGTTAGTTCCGTTGCAAGCTATCGCTACAAAATTGATAGTGGCGAATGGCAGAGTGGAAATACCGCAACCATAACGGCTGCAGGAAAACATACCATCCAATACGCTTCTGTGGATTTGGCAGGAAATGTATCTTCAACGGGTACAAGAGATATTTGGATTGACCTGACAGCTCCTTCCTCTCCGACCGTTTCCTATTCACCAAGCTATACAGAAGGAACATGGATTACCTCAGGAATTACGGTTTCTGCTTCTGGCTCGACAGATAATTTGACGGATAGTGGTCTGCTGGCATATGCATATTCTGTTGATGGTTCTGATTATGTTAGTGGACACGAAGTGACAATATCGGATCAGGGAAGCCATACTGTCTCCTTTAGAGTCAGAGATGCTGCGGGACTCACAGCAACGATCGTGACAAAGACGGTTAAGGTAGATTACACGGCTCCGACAAGGCCTGTCTACTCAGCTACGGCAGATGGATCGTCATACACGGAGGCTACATGGTCAAGAGATCCAGTTACGGTTACTCTCTCAGGATCGACGGATTCCGGCGGAAGCACTTTATCCAATTATGCATATAAAGTGAATGACGGCGCATGGCAAACGGGAAATCAGGTGACAATATCCGACACAGGCAAATACACGATTACTTGTAGCGCGGTAGACGTTGCTGGCAACCGTTCAACACTCGTTACAAAAGAGATTTGGGTTGACACATCCGTTCCTACGACACCAAGCGTAGAAGCGACGGCTGATTTTTCGGATGACGAGTGGATTGGATCCCCTGTTACGTTGACGGCTTCCGGATCCTCTGACGATTATTCTTCCGGAGCATCTCTTATCTATAGCTATTCGATTAATGGAGATGACTTTGTTGCGGGTAATCAGGTCACCCTTTCTGATAATGGGGTATACACAATTCGGTTTATGACAACGGATGAAGCGGGAAACCACAGCGCATATCTCATTCGAACAGTCAATCTGGATCAGACAGCTCCATCAATACCTGTCTACACTGCCTTCTCGAATGAAGCAGTATATGGAGAATTAACTTGGGCAAATGACCCGGTAACATTCACACTGAGTGATTCGGAAGATGAAGGAGGAAGCGATCTCTTTGGATATGAATACAAAATGAATGACGGAGAGTGGCAATCTGGATCGCAGGCGACAATTACTGAATCGGGAAAATACACAATTGAGTATCGATCAGTAGATGGTTCAGGCAATCGTTCTGAATCTGTGTCATGCGAAATCTGGATTGATACAGTGACGCCTGATGTGCCAACGATATCTGTTGAAATGGTTGGCAGCGAAGTGCAAAATACGATCACAAATATCTCTGGTAGTGGAATCAGTATGATTGGTACACCAAATGGAGAAGCGCCGAATCTTTTTACAAGTTTCTCACTGGACCATCTATTCTTTAATACGGCGATCAAAGTAACGATTTGTACAGATGATGAGACAAGTGGCATAGCAAAGCTGTATTGGAAAACGGGCGTGAACGAAGTGCTGCAAAGTTCTAGCGAAAAGAGCGTCACGTTTACTCTGCCTATGGGATACAGTGGGATAATTACCGCATATAGCAAAGATATTTCTGGTCTTACATCAGCTGTAAAAGAATGCGAGAAGATTGTTCTTGATAATGCTAAGCCTGTTACTTCGGTCACGTATAATTCCGGGTCGAAAGAAGGAGAGATTGGAATTAACTTTGTTGTTAGTGATGCGGCCGCAGGCCTGAAAACGATACGATACAGAGTTGGCTCTGGTGCATGGCAGACGGTAAATGCGGTAAGTGGACAACTTACGCCTATGCAAAGCTATTCAATTAGCCTGACTCTTCCTGATTCTGGAATTACTGATGATCAATTCTTAGTTGAAGTTGATGTAATTGATCTTGCAGGAAATAGACTGACTTCGACGGTCGACATGCTTCCTATCGTTCTGCAGAATATGCTTGATACGTTTCTGAAGGGTACCGAGGGAAGCAGTTCTGAGACGAGCATCTCTTCGGACAATGTCAAAGATATCATGACACTCTATAATTTGCTTCCTGTTGGTAGCAGAACAGGCATTCTCCCAGCAACACGCGTGCGATTGAATCAAGCACTGAACAAACTCAGCCAGTATCTTGTCATTATTTCCAAGGACCCCATCTCGGGCGCCTCAGCAAATTACATTGGTACCAGCACGATGATTCCAGAAATGTCATCTTCTGATGTAAGTCTGATTCAGCTTGAACTGAAGGCAATCCTGTATACTGCAAAGACGACACCAACCTATGTCTCATCGGCGTCAAGCGGTCTGACAGATCAGAAGATTAGCGTGCTGGCGTCCTACGATGTGTACCTACTCAAGACGGTTACAACAGCCGGCGTGCAGACAAGCAGTCATGTCGCAAACAGCGAAATCACAGACAGGATTACGATTGACCTTCCACTATCAAAGCAGTACAGCAACCTCGTGGGACTTCAGGTGATACACATTGCAGAAGATGGAACCGTTGCATACTTTGATACGGAAATTGTCACAATCGAAGGTCAGAAATACCTCGAATTCCAGACAAATCATTTCTCAACATATGCAATTGTTGCGAGTTCCGTTCAGGGCATAACGAAAACGGGTGAGACGGATACAAACTTTGCCCTTATCGTGTTACTTCTGACAGCGGCGGCGGTTTCCCTTGAGCTTGTGCATCGCAGACGATTCTCAAAATAGAATCATCACGAGGACTTCATGCATAATCTGAAAAGCATTTGTGAAAAAATACAAGTTACAGCAAGCAGATGCCGTACTTTTTCGATTCCTTCGAAAAATGCGGCATCTTCGGTATAAACCGAGTATGGCGAGGTAAAAAGATGTTACATTTGCATATCAATCACTTTCTTTCGAATAAATATCATATAATTAAGAAAAGACGACCAGTCAAAAATAATACGCGGCAAGGTAGGTTTCATATGCGAAGAGCCCTGATAATCATGGGCAGCATAATCGGCTGCCTGATCGTTATCTCTATTTTTCTGGTGAATCCTGTGCCCACCAATCGAGCCGCTTATGGCAAAGCGGATCTTACTCATGATTCTTTATCTGGAAATAGCAAGGTTAGTCTGGATGGGAAATGGGAATTCTATTGGAACCAATTGCTTGATCCAGATTCATTTAGCGAGTCAAATACACAAATGGACGGCTATGCCGAAATTCCCCAATACTGGAATAGCAGCAATGAATATCCGTCAAACGGGATGGCAACGTACAGACTGCTTGTTACTTTGCCGGACCAAAGTGAGCGACTAGCGATTTCTATGCCCAAAGTATATGCGCAATATAGGCTCTGGGTAAATGGACAACTATTGTGCGATAGTGATTTGGATGAGAAGAATAGCGCCTTCTATCTTACGCCGGCCGTTTATTGTTTTGACACGAATGGAAATCAGACAATTGAGATCATTTTGCAAATCAGAAATACCCAGCACATTTACGCAGGAATCGGTCAAAGCATTGTAATCGGTTCAGAGGAAGCGCTAACTCGATCACGCATGATTTCGCTTTCTGTTGACATGTCCATCTCAACGCTTTGTGTGCTTTCTTCCCTATACTCGTTTGCAATTTTCATTAACAAAAAGAACCAAAAGGCATATTTCTGGTTTTCGCTGGTTAGCCTATTTGTCGGATTTCGCGGACTGATGATGAATCAAAATTTTATCATGATTCTTTGGCCGAAATTAAGCTTCGATTTAGGATCCAGAATTGCTTCGGCGCTCATCCCATTGATTGCGTTGTCACTTCTTATGTACCTTCGCGCAGTATACGCAAGAAAAGTTCCCAATCTGCTATACTATACGATCTTGCTAACAAGCACGGTGTTCTTGGCGCTGATCACATTCTTGCCAACAACCATCATATTGATGATCTTCAATATGTATATGGTTATTACGATTTCATTGTGCATTCTTTTGCTTTATCTGTCTTTTTATTCTTTGCTCATACGCGAACAAGGAGATGTGCTGTTTGCTTTTGGTTCTTGCTTGTTCTTTATGGGGGCCGTGTGCGAAGGGCTATGGTATTATCAGAAAATAGATACGTGGAATTTCTTGTCATTTGGTCTTGCCGGATTTGCATTAACCCAGACAATTTATCTTGTTCAATATTATTCGCGCATTGAGACAGACAGCATAATCTTGCAGAAGAGACTGCAGATTACGGATTTGGCCTATTTGCGCGCGCAAATCAGGCCGCACTTTATTTACAATGCTCTCGCCGCAATTTCCAGCACAATAAGCAGGGATCCGAAGGAAGCAAAGAAATTATTACTTGACTTCTCTGACTATCTACGCGGGTGCTTTAGTTTAGAAAGAGAAGATGGACTTACGACAATACATAACGAAATGAGTATGGTTTTTGCATATGCTTCGGTAGAAAAAGCGCGGTTCCGAGACAGGATTCATCTCGAATATGATCTTCAGGCAAAAGGCGATAGCCTCATACCCGTGATGTCTATTCAGCCGCTGGTTGAAAATGCTATCCGTCATGGAATTACCCCGAAAATTGATGGTGGAACCGTTAAAATCAGTTCGTGGAATAAAGATGGAGAAACTCATGTTATAGTGGAAGATGATGGGATTGGGTTTTCATTATTCGGCAGAGAAAAAGGACCTGATGGCGATGGAATCGGAATCATTAACATCAACCGCAGATTGGAAATGCTATATAATACGCACTTGAGGATTGATAGTGAAATCGGGAGAGGTACTCGGATTGAGATGGTTGTTCCGATGCGTAAGTGAGAGGAGTCACGGGAATATGCGAATATTGATTGCCGAAGATGAGCCTGAAAATCTTGAAGAAATTGAGAGAATTCTCTATTCCTCAGGGATTTCTGTTGAAGTTGATGGGTACATGAATCCGCTTGAGGCACTCGCGGCGGTCGAGAGAAATCCTTATGACCTTGCGCTTCTGGACATTATGATGCCCGTTATTAACGGAATGGAGCTTGGTGAAAAATGTGTTGCGCTTCAGCCTAGTATGGCTCTTGTTTATATTACAGCATATAATAATTTTGCAACGGAGGCCTTTGGACTACACGCCTTGGAGTATATTCTCAAGCCGATTCATCCGGAGAGACTTCTCGCCGTTCTGACAAAAGTTAGAACGCAGGAGAGAAGAAAAGTGTCGCAGGAAGAACTGTCAAAGACGGTGAAAATCGTGTCTTTTGGCGGGCTTCGTATGTACAGTGATTTCGGAGAAATCCATTGGGATCGCCCGAAAGCCGCAGAGTTATTCGGGTATCTTCTTCTAAAAAGGGAAGAGAGAGTGCATAAAGAGACTCTCTGCGAAGAAATATGGCCCAATCTTGATATAGACCGGTCTCTTGCCAATTTGCAGGTTACGGTATGCAGACTTAGAAAGACGATGGGTGTGTTCACAAGGAAACAGGTTGGCATTGAATTTTGCAACGGCTACTATACTCTGCACGTAACGGATACGGAGTATGATATTGATTCATTTGATAACTTGATTCAATCCGATGACGTGGAGTCTTTGCTTGATGCGTTTCGATTATATAGAGGGAATGTATTTGAGCAGGATGGTTGGCTTTGGGCAGAGAATCGTCGTGTTGCTTACGCGAAAAAGTACGTTTTGCTCGTCAGAAAATTAGCCGAATTGTACAATAGCAAAGGCGAGTATCACCGTGCGGAAGCAATTATGAGCGAGTTTGTTATGAAAACAGAACCAGATGATGAAATCAGCCGTTTGTTTTTGACTGTTTCTGAGAAAATAAGCGGAGCAGTTGGTCTAAGAAGGACGGGAAAAGTCTTGGAGACCCGCTATAATGAAATGCTTGGCATGTCACTTCCAAGAGACGTGAAAAAGACATACGAAAGATTGCTCGAATAGATTCTTCGTTCATATTTTAGCAATTGATTTGCAATCGAAATCACGCTAAATTGCCTTGTTTTGTGTCTTGATTATCTTGAGGTTCGGGCACACAATAGTCTCATCACCTCAAAGGAGACAAAAGAATGATAGGCACAGTACTCGGCAAAATGATTCGTTATTTTGGAACAGACAAGAAAAGAATTAACCACGCGATGAAAGTATATAGTTTTTCCTACGCTTTATGGGCAGAGGAAGCAGAAGATAAGAACCTTTCCGATACAGATATGAGAAAAGAAACACTGTTACTCGCCGCTATTCTTCATGACATTGGCGTTCAAGAAGCCGTTCGCAAATACGATTCGAATGATGGAATATATCAGGAGAAGGAAGGCCCTACCATTGCCGATAAGATTCTACTAGACAGCGGCGTGGAGAATAAAATCCGGGCACGTGTCTGCTATTTGATTGGACATCACCATTCATATCACCTAATCGATGACTTGGATTTTCAGATCCTTGTTGAGGCAGAAGAGCTTGTTAATCTTGAAGAAGATTATACGGACAAACAGGCATATTTTGACGCTCGGGAGATTACCATGAAATCTGCGGGAGCCAAGAAATTTCTTGACAGCTATCTGATTGGCGATAGCGCAGATATTGCTGCGAAATATCGCTATTGTCGCAGAGTGAATTGAGCTGCGCCTTGTGCGATCCGAGTCATTGACTTTCGGGATTTATTGCCAAAGAGTCATTTCTCCAGAGATGAGTTTGGAAAGTGGACCATGCCCGCCGCAAAGCAAGCAGGGCTTCTTGTTTGTTGTAGAAATTTCATTGCAGAGCGCTATGACCTCATTTCTCATTTCTCTTGCTCTTTTTGAATTTACGTTCACACTTTTCATAAGAAATGGCGCAAGCACATTGAATTCGGCTCGCTCTTTGGAAAATCCAGAGATATTTACGAGAATATCTCCGGACAAGATGATGCCAGTTTCGCGAGAGACATAAATCATCTCACCGAAGAGGTGCCCGCCGCTCCCTTCAAGAATTTCGAAGGAAATATCGCCAACTTGCATACGTCCAATTTGTAGGAGGTGTTCATGCTCTTGAGGGGTATCCGTATCAATGATATGCAGGTTTTCTTGTGTGGGCGGGGAATAACCTGAGATAATTTGACTGAGCCGACTGTAGCCCATATGGAGCTCTGTCTGTTCACGGAAATCGGGCTGATGTTCCGTTTGGCGACGGAAGTTCTCCGCACTTTTCTGATTGACGTATATGTGGGCATCATTCCACTTGCTTAGCAATCCGATGTGGTCGACATCAGCGTGAGTGATATAGATTTTCTTATGGATGTGTTCCCAGGTAGGGACAAGATGCTGAAGGATTTCTTGTAATTCTTCAGCATAGAGCGCGTAACCCGTATCAACAAGCGTAATTTCGTCTGCGGATACAAAAAGGTAAGTGTTGCTTCCGCAATAAGGAGAAATGCTGTAAAGAGTCACGGAATCACTTAACTTGATTTTCTGGGTAGTGGTCTTATAATTGTCGCCACGATAGTGACTTACGTGAAGGGCAAAACGGCGAATATATGCAAATACCTTTCCCGCGTCTTCTCCTTCGGATTGCAGAACTTGCAAAACGCGATTCGATTCCGAAATAAACTGCATGGTCTGATCCGTTGATAATCCGAGTAATTCTTGTATCTCATTAGCTAAGCGAATATAGAAAACAGTATTATCCAGATTCTCTTCCGAATTCTCGCACTCGATAATGTTCACGGGATATATGTTACTTATGTCATCAAGAAGGATCTTAATCATGTGTGGATCTTCAATAAGTAGCCCGAATTTGAAATCCTCGTAAGGCCTGCCATCGGCGCAGGAATTCATATAGGATATGTTGATTTTGTGATGATTCAGCACTTCCAGAACAGGCAATACGGCACCGGGTTTCTCAGGAATCTTTACCGATACTTCGATAACGCGTGTTGGAGCAATACGATCTTGCACATATCCGATACTTGTAAGAGCGGATTGAATTTGCAGAAGCCTTTCAGCAGAGGCTTGCACGTCGATAAAAAGCATGTGCAAATCAACGGCTTTGTTATAACTGACACGGACGATATTTCCTTCATGGCTAGCGATTATTTGTGAAGCACGAAGGAATGTTCCCGCTTTGTCAGGCATACTTGTGACAAAAGATTTTTTCGGCATTTATTTCACCTCTTACTTGCATTGTAGCAGAGATAAGCTTCTTACAGCAGGAGAAGAAGACGCTTTATTGCATGGACAGGAAGAAAGAACGACGCAAATCGGACGAATGTTGACGAAAGAAGAAAAGGAGACTATCATAATTTATAACGATTACAAAATAAGAACAAGTGTAATTTTGGTGAATGCGAGGTATATGTATGGAAAGAGAATTCGATTATGATGTTTTACCAGAGATAAAAAACCGGTGGTCACCGAGAGCCTTCGCAAGCGATCCGATTGCAAAAGAAGAGGTGCGTGCGCTTTTGGAAGCGGCAAGATATGCGCCGTCCTGTTTTAACGAGCAGCCTTGGCGATTTTTTCTTGCAGATAATGAGGAGAATCTTGTGAAAATGCGCAGTGTTTTGGCTCCTATGAATCAGCAGTGGGCAAATCGTGCGCCGATCCTTCTGATGATTCTTGCGAAGAAGACATTTGAAGCAAATGGGAAAGAGAATGCTTGGCATATGTTTGATGCTGGAACCGCGTGGGGATATCTCTCGCTTGAAGCACAGAGGAGAGGACTTATTACCCATGCGATGGGCGGTTTTAGCCAGCCTTTGGCAAGAGATGTCTTCGCCGTTCCTGAGGATTATGATATTGTCACGATTGTGGCCATCGGGAAACGCGGAGACAAAGGGCAATTGGACACGGAGTTACAGACACGGGAAAGTCCTGGATTAAGGAAGAGTCTCTCGGAGCTGTTTATTTGAAATCATGAAGAGCGGCATGGATAATTGACTAAGATTGAGAGGGTCATATCAATGAGATCTATGTTGGATTCTCCTATGCTGTTTGCGGATGCGTGAATCGCCGAGAATTTGCCTAGAAATCGAAACATATATTGTGCTTACAATTTCCTGAAACACTGGTATGATACACATATCTGCCCGGATGAGAGGATTCACAGTATATGAACGTATATGATCTTGTCAGAGATAGAAACAGAGATAACGGGAACAAATATGCTCTTTCCATTACTTCTGAACAAAGTAGTGACCGCATAATTACATATGATGAGATGTTTGGTATTGTTGATCAGATTGCCGCAAATGTTCTTAACCACAAGGTATGTTCCGGCGATCGCATCGCGATCATCTCCGAGAATGTACCTGAATGGAATATGACTTTCCTTGCGCTTGCAAAATTGAATTGTACGGCTGTCTTACTGGATTCGACCCTGATCGCTTCGGATCTTTTGGGGCAGATTATTCGCTCAGAAGTGATGGCAGTGATTGTCTCGCCCTTGGTTTTCGCGAAAGTATCCAAGCAGATTCCGAAAGAGATACGAGTACTCAATCTGTTTACTTATGGACTGCCATTTGAAGAGGATTGTTCTCGACAGGCATGTTTGGAAACAAGCGACAGAGATGAACGCGTATGTGCGATTATTTTTTCTTCAGGGACGACCCGAGTTGCAGCGGGCATCATGCACAGTCACGACGCACTTGTCGGAACCACCATGATGGTTATCGACTTGCTTCACCTTAAGCCGACATCGGTATTTTTCTCTGTTATTCCAAACAGTCATATTTACGGACTCATTTGCTCGATTCTCGGACCGCTTCTTGTTGGCGGAGAGATGCACTACATTGAAAAACCTACGTCAAGCGCAATAGCATCAGCATTTACCGAATACAAACCGACAATCTTCCCCTGTGTTCCCAAAGTATTTGAACTTTTCAAATCAGAAATCATGCGCAAAATTGATTCCCAAGAAAAAACACGACGCCTCTTCGGACTCTTTTTCCCAATTTGCTTAGCGATACGTCAGAAAACCGGAATCAATCTTGGGAAGATTCTTTTCAAGAGTATTCATCAGGGTTTCGGCGGTAAAATTGATATTTTCTGCTCTGCCGGTGCACCGATGGACAGGCAGACAGCCGAGTTCTATATTGGAACGGGCTTCGATATGCTTATAACATATGGAGCCACGGAGACAAATATTCCGACTCTTGGGAATCGCGGGAAGAAACTAACGACGGATTCCTGCGGTCCGGCCTATCCGGCTGTTTCCGTAAAAATAAGTGAGTCAGGAGAGCTTCTTATTAAGTCGCCCTATATGATGATGGGCTATTTTCGGGAACCGGAACTTACAAAGGCGGCCTTTGCGGATGGCTGGTTTATGACCGGAGATCTGTGTAGACAAAACGCGAAAGGGAATTACGAGATCATCGGTCGCTGTAAGGAAAACATAGTTCTTGCATCTGGCAAAAAAGTTATACCAGATGATATTGAGAGGGCATATTCCTGTATTCCCGGCATTAAGGAGATGGTCGCTTGCGGCGTGCCCGATACGCTCAAAAGTTATGATGAGATTCATCTGTTTATTGTTAAAGAAGTTGAGAGTGATGCCTCGCAGATTCTTCAGTCGATACAGAATAAGCGAGTTGAGTTGCCGCCTCATATGAAGGTTGCGAAGATCCATTTCTTGCAGGAAATACCAAGAACATCCCTGCAGAAACCCAAGAGATTTCTTCTGAAAAAAATTGCGCTTGATGAGGCCGCGTCGCAAGACGAAAGGGTTTCACCCAGTGTACAAGAAGAGCGCTCGACCAAACAGGGTGTTATTCGCATAATATCGGAAATCGGACATATGGAACAGTGCCAGGTTCGTATGGATGCGAAAATATTCTCGGAACTTGGAATTGATTCACTTGGCTCTATTGATCTGGGTGTGCAAATTGAATGCTTATATGGTCGCCGGGTTGATTATGCCTTTACGCAAGAGCTTACAGTGGAGGCGCTGATTGATTTAATTGACCGTAAGGAAAGCGAGATGAAATTTGCCAAAGAGAGAATGGTATATCCCAGAAGAAAGAAGCACGCGGATTACGTAATTTTCCGCTATTTCTGCCTGTTGGCGCGTGCGGTTTACAAGATTCGTGTTTCAAACGAGAATGTCATCCCCGAGGATAACGGATATATTGTATGTGCAAATCACGTAACAAACTTCGACTATTTATGGCTTGGCATCAATTTCAGTCGGAGGCGTTTCGAGAAATTCTGCTGTATGGCCAAACAAGAAATACTTGGGGAGTCTCCCGTTCGACGGATTGTTTCCCAGGTCTGTGGCATGATACCAGTTGACCGGACGAATTTCCATGCTGAAACAATGAATTGCTGTCAAAAACAGCTGAAAGAGAAATGGGGTCTTCTGATTCATCCGGAAGGGACAAGAAGCAACAATGGTGAATTAGGCGTGTTTAAGAAGGGCGCAGCTGTTCTCGCGATTGAGACCAACGTGCCGATCATTCCTGCATATATTCATGGAGCGTATGATGTGTATCCGAAGGGAAGCAAGCTTCCAAGGCTCTTTAATTTCCGCAGCATGCGAAAATACCCTGTAGATGTGATTTACGGGAATCCAATATTCCCCCATGGGATGTCGGCAGAAGAATTGATTGTGCAGGTGAAGGAAGCCATTCTCGTGCTTAAAAAAACACATCCGGTTGATTCCTCCTCGCTGCCCAAAACTCATCGCTAAGCGACCTGTTTGCCAGCTATTCTTTTGCAGCCTCTTCCCTGATGCTGGATTCATTGGCGTTTTGCTTGGATAAGAGAATTCTCTGATTTTCGAGGATTAAATCCAATTTGCTGTGCATATCCTGCATAATGATCTCGGACTTTAGGTTCACTTTGTAATCGTTTTCTGCGCGAAGCCGATCTTTGTCTTCCTGACGATTCTGACTCATCATGATGAGAGGCGCCTGGATGGCGGCAATACAGGACAAGACAAGGTTCAAAAGAATGAAAGGGTACGGATCAAACGCCTTGCTGAAGAGAAAAATATTAGTCAGGAGCCAACTTGCAAGAACCACGCAGAAGCCACAAATGAACATCCAGCTTCCGACGAAAGATGCAAATGCGTCAGCAGCGCGGACGCCAAAAGCGCGATCCTTATCGGCATTTGCGTCTACTCGCTCGGTGACATGCTTTTCGAGTATTAGGTGAGTAATCTCTTCATCGTTCAATTCGACATCAACGTCCTCAAGAATTTGTTGCAGAATTTCAGGTTTTGTAAATTTGTCCATTTGGTTCATCCTTTCACAAAATGAAGACTCAGAATTTGCCTTCTGTTAGGCAGGTGCGATATATTTAATTATAGTTGTTTAGGAAGCCGATCGAACATTGGGTTTGATTTTTCTATCAATCTTCATTGACAGAATGAACTTTTTGTATCAGAATTGCATATTGTAAACAAATAGCTAATATACAAGCGACATAAGGAGAATAAAATGAAAAAGGGACTTAAATTGTTATTGGTCATTGGCATTGTGGCGGCAATGCTGTCGGGATGTTCTCTTTTTACGAACTCAAGTTCAAAAGACGAGGATTCTGATGATGAAGATTCTGACAAAGACTCGGATGACGAAGATGAAAATGACGAAGATGAGACAGAAGATGAGACAGAAGATGAGACAGAGGATGAGACAGCAGATGAGACAGAAGAGGAAACAGAAGAATCTTCTGATGGTTATGTTCTAGCACGCGGATCATGGGCGGACAATGTGTATACGAGTGCCGAATTTGGTTTCTCTTTTGCTCTGCCGGAAAACTGGATATATTATGAGGATGCCGATATTGCTTCCGTTACGGGAATTGATCCGTCTGCCTATTCAACGGATGGAATGGTCAGCCAGGAGTCTCTAGAAAGCGCATCTGGACTATATGATGCTATTATGGCAGACCAGACAACAGGGGATAACATTATTCTCATGTTTGAGGCAAACCAAACCGGCGTGGGTATTGATGAATATATAGCTGGAGCGGAGTCCGTTATGCTTGCGACAGGTACCAGTTATGTATTTGGTGAAGCAAGTACGATCACAATTGCGGGAGCAGAATATACTGCAGTTGAAGCGACGGTAACAGGACAGAATATATTACAGTTGTTATGCGTACAGCCAAAAGGCGATGTATTTATCTCGATCATTATTACGGATATGGATAGTACCGACGGATCGATGAGTGACATTGAAAGCAGTTTTGTTGCCATTTCTTAATGAGTCGGAAGAGAAATGAATAGAATTATAAAGGGGCTGTTGCAAAATGAACTTCAATGTTCAGGGTGCAGCAGCCTCTTTGCGTTCTCTATAAATAATTTTGTTCCTGTTATTATGCAGTAGCAGTTGCTGACTCTTCTTCCACAACAATTGCCTTTGCTGCCTTGATATGTGCGTATACTTCGTTTTCCTGATCTGTAATACGTAGGCCCTTTGGAAGATGAAGGTCTTTTGAAGTAATCGAATCCCCTAACTCTTTTTTGGAAACATCTACGATGACAACTTCCGGCATGAGATCTGTCTTGCCAATTACGTCGATTTCTGTCTTATAGATCTGGACGAGAAGGAATTTGTTCTCTAATTCTTCACGGCCGTGATAGGTGATCGGAAGCTGCATTTTCACTTCTTGATCTTTTGTTACAAGAAGAACCGAAACATGCAGGACTCTCTTATCTACGGGATCCTTCTGAACTTCTTTGATAAATCCAAAAGTCTTTTCTCCATCCATATCAATCCAAACCTTAGCGTTTGTCCCATGCGCAACAAGAATTCGGTTGAGCGCAGAGGCTTCAAACTTGACGGAAGTAGATGTTGTTTTGGGTCCATTTAATACACCTGGAATAAATCCGGCGTCTCGTGCTTTTTTAGGATTCTCGTTTCGTATTTCTGCCTTTAATACTGTCTTTTCCATTTTGTCTCCTTTTGGCGCTATGCCAGGTTCGGATTGACGAATAGGCTAGAATGTAATTGCTAAACAATCCGAACATTACAACGTATATATTTTTTCTTGTATATTATACCACGTATGCGCGTATGCGTCAGTTGAGAGGAAACGCGCTCATATGGACCACTTATCGCAAAATTGTGCCCACTTACCAGAAAAATGTTTGAAAAGACTGTTTTCGAATTATAATGATTTTGCAAGGGAAAATAGCAAGGAGCGTGTATGCAAGTTCGAATTGAAATGATTGGAGACGATCTTCCGCCGGAGGCGGTTATCTATTGCCGGACCGTAACGCCGGAAATAGAAGAGCTGGCGAAGAAGCTTAGGCAGAGCGGGAAAGACAGTGCTCTTCCGTCTTTCTTTAAGGGAGAGGAGCAGTGCTATTTGAAGTTTTCCGAGATTCTGTTTTTCGAGACGGAGGGAGAGACTGTTTATGCGCATACAGCCTCTGATTCTTTTGAAACACGGATGCGACTCTATGAACTGGAAGCAATTCTCCCGTATTTTTTCACTCGGATATCTCGCTCAACCATTGCTAACACCCTGCATATTTTTTCGATTCAGAGAGGACTGACCAGGGTTGGACTTGTCTCATTTCGCGGGTCATATAAAGAGGTTTATGTGTCAAGAATGTATGGAAATGTTCTAAAGGAAAAAATGAATGAGAGGTATTTATATGAAAAGGCATAGTTTTTTATGGGGTTTGTTTGTGTTAGGTGGCGGCTTACTTCTTCTCGCTCACGCATTAGGCATTGGAAATTCCTATGGCGTTGTACCCATCTTGGGCAGCTTTTTGCTGATTTTGTTTAGCATTATGAGTTTTACTCGTATGAATTTCGTTTTCGGATTGGTTCCGCTTTCGCTTGTCACGTTAATTTGGCAAGACGAGTTAGGGATCAGTGACGTTAACCCGTGGCTTCTGATGGGTTCGGCTGTCATTCTTGGCATTGGATTGTCGATCATTTTTCATAAATCGAAGAGCTGCAGGTATGAGCGCGTCTTCTCTCGTCGGCCATGGATGGATCACGCAGCTTGCTCAACGTCTTCCGATGAAGGAGAGTCCGTAAATATTGAGTCAACTTTTGGGGATCAGGTGAAATATGTACGCTCCACTGACTTGAAGAGCGTGAAAATTGACAGTAGCTTCTCTTCGGTGAAGGTCTACTTTGATCAGTGCCAGGTGAACCCAGAAGGCGCGACGATATTTGTGGACTGCAGCTTCTCCGGTGTTTTCCTCTATATTCCCAGAACATGGAACATAGAGAATAAGGCGAAGGTTTTTGCAGGAAGTGTCGAGGGCGCAAGTACTGGCGGCGGCGACTTCATCAAGGTTACGCTCGTTGGAGATGTGAATTTCGGAAGTGTAAAGATTATCTACGTATAAGAGACGACCTTAGGTATCGTTAGAGATGCGCTTTGGCGTGTAAGGCAATCGTATTTGTGATTTTTGTGATCACGGATACGGTTGCTTTTTTGATCGCAAAGCAAGATTCTCTTGTTCGGAGAGAGTGTGATTTGGGATATACTTATTTGTGAAATCAGACAAGAGGTACGTTCTATGATGCATGGAAAAGCAAGAGAGAAGCAGATTCTGCCAGTAATGGCTTTTGTTATCCTTATGGGTATTGTCAGCATGTTTTCAGACATGACGCATGAGGGGGCAAGAAGCATATATGGCTCATTTCTGGGACTTCTTGGCGCATCGGGAGCTGTCGTCGGGTTTGTAACCGGACTGGGTGAGATGATCGGTTATTCCTTACGGCTTATCACAGGTTACATAGCAGATCGAAGCAAAAAATACTGGACAATTACGTTTGTGGGATATGCTGTTAATTTACTCGCCATTCCCCTGCTCGCACTTGTGCCGAAAAACGGATGGATTTTGGCTTGCGTACTGATTATTGCGGAGAGAATTGGCAAAGCAGTCAGGCAACCGTCAAAAAACACGCTCGTGTCTTTTGCGGCAAAACAAATCGGAGAAGGAAAAACCTTTGCCATACAAGAATTTCTCGATCAGATCGGTGCGTTTCTTGGACCGGTTCTTCTTTTTGTGGTTCTGTATGTTAAGCAAGGGTCGGAATATAGCGGGTATATCCTATGCTTTTTGCTTCTTGGTATTCCCGCACTGATAACGCTCTCTCTCCTTGTAGTCGCAAGTAAGACCTTTCCGCATCCGGAACACTTCGACCTCTCTGAGGGACACCATGAGACAAAGAAGTATCGGCGTAGTTTTGTCTGGTACATGATTGCCATTAGTTTTCTTGCGATGGGCTTTGTTGATTTCCCACTGATTACTCTACATATCGCTCGGTCTTCCTACGTGAGTGCAAAATGTCTTCCCTTAATATACGCACTGGCAATGTTGGTGGATGCCCTTGCGGCACTGTTATTTGGATGGCTATATGACCGCATGGGGATGAAGGTTCTGGTTATTTCTTCTGCGATTTCGGCTGGTTTTTCTTTCTTTATTTTTGGAATGAATTCGATTGGAGCAACAATCGTAGGCGTCATTTTGTGGGGGGTAGGCATGGGCGCTCAGGAGACTGTTCTCAAATCTGCCATAACGACAATGGTTTCAGTCAATAGCCGGGGAAAAGCTTTTGGACTTTTCGCAACGGTATTTGGCATATTTTGGTTTGTAGGAAGTTGGCTTATGGGCTTGTTATATGACGTATCTCCCACGTATCTGGTTTTCTTTTCTGTGGCGGCACAGATCCTTGCTGTCAGTTTGTTTTTTATTACTTCAAGAACAAAGGAAGCAGCGATACGATGACAGCAAAGTGATAGTTGGAGAGAAGATATATACACAAGAATCCATGTAGTCTATACTGAATTTATACGAGTAAATTATGCTTAAGGGGGGTGCGGTTATGACTATAATGAGTAAAAAGGTCGGCTTTTTTCTCGTATTTGCTGTGACCGTTCTTCTCCTGTCTGGATGTCAGAATTCGGCGATGAATACCACGCTGGAAACAAGTATTTCTGAAGATAGAGCAATTTCCACTCTGCAAGGAGGATTATCTGAAGATGAAATAATTGCATCAGATCCAGATGAACTTCTTGAGGGAGACGTTAGTTCGAGTGATTATGGCGGGCCGCTGTTTGCGTATCATATTGCGGATGATACGCTGCTTGCCTATTGCTACGCAGATGCAAGCGTACATCCCTCCTATGTTTTGTCGGATGGGGCGAATAAGGACGGAAGCATAAACGAATATACCTTTGAAGAATTCGATCTTACCGTGTATTACTTTTTCGATTCAGATTACGATATCTGGAGAGTTTTCAGTTATTTGCCTGAAGATCCGATGGAGTATATGGATAACACTTCAGAAAGATATGCGGCGGATGGCGAATTCAACGTATATTACGATCGAACGAACATTACCACCTATGCCGATTCGTTGATTCGACTGAAGAGTAGCGTGTCTGTACCAAGGTATATAGCTTATGATGAGACTCTTTTCTATTCGTCTCAATATTTCGACCCAGAGTCAATATTATCCGGGGAAATGAGTGAGCCCGCGATTGATATGGACGGGGACGGGAAGGACGAAGAGATTTTCGTTGGTGCATACTTTACTTATCAGTACTCTTCAGACTATGCGATTGCAATCAATCGAGAGGTAATTGCTTCCGTAAGGGAAATGGAGTTTGTAGGGGTTATGTATACAGATATTAATATGGAGGATAATTATAAGGAGATAATCTGTTGGTTTTCGGGTGCAAATTATTGCATGTCATATGTCATCATTCGCTATGTTGACGGAGAGGCATCCTACCAAATTTATCCGGGTGTTCTCGAAGTGAATGGCGACGGGATCTTAACTGTGAATGATGGGTATTTCCTGGATTCCCGCTATGCGGTTGCAAAATATTTTGTCTCGGATGACTTCGCGTTCACTCGGATTCCAAGCCTATTTGAGCTTAATCTAGAGATTACTGCGATTTCTTCCGTTCCCGTTCAATTTCTCCAGGAGGGGGTCTATGTGGACGGTTACTTGGCGGCAGGAGATGTGATTACCTGTTATCAGACCGACTTCACATCTCTTGTTTATTTTCGGACAAGTGATGGGAGGGAAGGAACCTTCTCAGTAAATTTAACCCAAATCGAACCTGGCGACATAGAGTCTTCGGCGTGCTTTGAGGGATTGTTTTTCGGAGGATAAGTCATAACAAATATAGCAAATTATATGAGAATCGACATTGTATTCTCACGGGAATCGAACTGTCTTGTCGAGTGAATGACAAAGCAACGAGAATAGGTAATGAATGTGAGTTTTGTAGACCGCTTCGACCTCTCCTGCAATGTGCACTGCTTGTACATAAGCCTCTTCGATTTCCTTCTGACTTAGGTCATGCTTGGCGTATGCTGCTTTTTCGTACAAATTTACAAGCAGCCGGATATCAAGATCCGTAACGTGATCAGCTCTCCGATAGGTTCGCCTTCTATCTTGAAGAAGGCGGGAAGACAGATCGTCAAGGGTGTCGGTTTTGTCGAGACGTATTTTGAGTAGCGTAAGATTTTGAAGAACATTTTGAAGGGTCGCGATAAGTGCCTCATCATATTTGCTTTTGTCAATGTAATGCCGCGCCGAGGAAAGCGAAAGACAGTTTTTCTTGTATATTACCAGTAGACATGGAAGTAAGAAAATGAGGACAAGCAGCAATCCGACAAAGAAAAATGACGGTAGATTGTTATCCGTATCTTCTGCATGATAGCCGGAGGCGGAAGAAGATGGAATTTCAGTACTCGATATAGAGGGGATAGGTGTTGGGGAAAGAGCAGTCTGGGGGGTAACGGAGGCCGCTGCTTCCGTTATTTGAGTTGGCATGGTGGTTGGAGTCAGTGTAGGCGCGGGAGTAGGATCCGTCTCGTCTTGTTGATTTTCTGTCTGGCTTATCTCGTCCGAGAGAGCTGACGCCGTGGCATCAATCGGAATCCAGCCGATCCCGTCAATATATACTTCACACCATGCATGTGCATCTGTTCCTAGAACAAGATCATTGCCATCGGAGGCAGAATAACTAAATCCCTCGACATATCGCGCTGGAATTCCGTTGATGCGCGACAGGATTGTCATAGCCGATGCAAAATACGTGCAATAGCCTTCTTTTGTCTCGATGAAGTTTGATACGAAATCTGCATTGCTTGCTGGATTACTGACAGTAAGCGAATAGGTATACGTTGTGGCAAGCTCCGTCTGAATCGCGAAGACTTTTTCTAGTGGCGTAGAATCTTCCGTTGTCAGTGATTTTGCGTATTCCGTTACGGAGTCGGGGACATCTGCATCCAAGTATTTTTCGTTTATCTCGTCCATTTTCTTCTCTGAATCCTGCACCGATGGATGCGAGAGAATGTAAGCCTCCAAAGCAAGGGCATCTTCTGTAAAAGTATCACTGTATGTGCGAAATTGCTCGAAAACAAGCGTATAGGTATCACCACTGGAAAAGTGATTTGCGGCGTTTAGCGTGCCCGAATCACAAGCGTTGACATCTCCAATTCCAGAGATTTCTAACAAGTGCCCCGGTGAAAAAACAACATTTCCGATATCGTATAAATAGGTAATTTCAATTTCTTCTTTGTCAAAAACTGCATCATACAGATTGCTTGGAATCTCGGACGGATTCGGACGATAGGAATCAAAAACGTCATCGCTATCTGAAAGAAAAGAATCGGGCGAGAAAAGGCCGATGCTATAAGAATTATGACTGTTCCAGTATTGTCCCAGATATTGATCATACGTTGCCGCACGAAGCAAAACATTGTGCTCGCTATCAACAGACATAATAACGGAATCATTTTGCCTTGGGTTTCCGCCAAGTCTGACTTTGAGAGGATAGAGGCCATAATTTGACAAATTGAAGGAGTCAAGGCTTGAAGGGTCTATGATGGGAAGCTTAAGTCTACCGGCAACAAAATTCGTTGCGTTAATCACTTCCGGAGTCTGAAAGGAATTTCCTGAAAGGCTATCTGTGCATATCGGAAGAAGTGCGAAAGATAGAAAAAGAACCACAAATAGCAGTAGAAGAGTCTGCCAGTAGCCTCTGCTGTTGCGAAGAGGCGTGCTGCATTTTTTGCAAAGTTTCTTCCTGGCAGTCATGGAATATAGCAAGGCACAGCCAACAAAGGAAGATAATAGTGCAAGAAAATAGGGGAATTCGAGAAGAAAACGAAAATCATTCTCAGAACAGATTTTGGAAAATAGAAGGATGACAATTTGCGGAAGGCAAATCCCGAGTCCGCTTTGTAGAACGCACGCACTGGAGACTGTTATATAGGACGATACAAGAAGCAGAAAGAACAGAAATTCAAGCATGAAAGAGATGCCCAAATGATAAAAGGACTCTGTATTAAAGTTTCGAAAAGCATCAAAAAGCAAACCAAGAGAGGCTTGTCGAAAAAAGCAAATATGGGATGCAAGAGCCACCATTCCGATAAGTGAAAGCACCTGAAGAATGGGAAAACGAAGGGATATTCCCCACAGGATGACAACTGCCGCGCATGCCACGAGAGTAAGTGTCCAAGGAATTGATTCCGAAAGACCGAGATACTCCACGAAGAAGATAAATATACCGGAAATAGAAAGGAACGAACAAAGAAGTAAGATGGAGGAATCCAGGTTAATGCGCACCTTCATATGCCGCCTCCTTGCACAGAAGAAGAATCATCTGTGAGAAGTTCGGCGAAAAACCCTTGATCGGAAAGCTTGTGCACAAGTTCCTTCTGCTCGTCAATATGATCCCGTTGCGGTATCAGGTATATCATCACAGAAGTAATATATGAAGCTGTCTTGGCAATATCTTCATAGAATTGTGGCGTTGTGGAGGCCGAGAAAATTGTGAAATCCGTCATGTCGCTCAGCAAGGAGGAAGATAAGGGATCCATATAAATCTGCGAAAGTGACTTATAGAAATTACAATCAGCAAGGAATCTCCTCATCTCGTCTTTATCACGATATTCGACCGAGACGAGTCCGCTGACATCTTCTTTATAACAGAGAAGAATTACTGGAGATCCATTCGAGATGAGATTTGCACACAGGCTTGCAACGCGGCCTAACAGGAGATCTTTGATTTTGTTGAGCCGGATACCCTGCAGATTCGGATTTGCAAGATCAAGAAAGATGATGTGCGTGTCTTTTGTATATTTCTCATATTCTTTTACATGGAGCTTCCCTGCTCGAGCGGTATATTTCCAGTGAATTCGGTTCATCTGGTCTCCACGTATATATTCGCGAATACCTGCAGGTTCGTTTCTTTCATTTGTCTTGATCATATCCGACTGGTTCTCTAGGTTTGCCGAAGGATAGGAGAATGCCGTCACCTCAGGCAGAATCAGAATAGATTGAGAGGGGGGAAGTCGCTTGCTATTTTGCCGAAAAGTATATGTAAAGAGACCAAAAATGTCTGAGACGACAACTTTATAAATAGAGAACGTATATTTTCCCGTATAGTCGTATGTGAGGACAATTGGTATTTCGAAGGAAGTATGGCTTGCTATAGATGTGGCATAGGCTTCCTTTATTGTGTTCCCAGACAGCGACTCGGGGACTGTCGTTATAATCTTAACATGCGAAATCGGGAAAAGTTTTGCCTTTGGATAAAGAAACCATGTGAAGGGCTTCATTTTTTCCGATTCAGGCGCAGATATCGTTGTATGAAGCGTCAATGAGAGACAAGAAAGAATGAGCTGCAGCAAAGAAAACAGAATAATCAGAAAGAAAGCACACAGAAAATACAGGTAGATTTTGTCACCTGAATAGAGGAGTGCCAATAAGGCAAGAATCGCGAGAAGGAAGAAGCCTATTCGTCTCAGAAGCATATCACTTAGGAACCTCGATCTTTGACAAAACGTCGGAAATAAGTGTAAGGGAGGTAACGCCGCTTGCCTTTGCATCCGAGCGAATCATCAGGCGATGAGATAGGACGGGAATACATAGCTGACGAACGTCATTAGGAAGAACATATTCTCTGCCCGAAAGAAGCGCAAGGGATTTTGCCGCCTGCATAAGGTGGATTGAGGCTCTTGGACTGATTCCTATCTTCAGTTTAGGGTGAACACGTGTGGCGGCAGCTATTTTGGCAATATAATTCTTTATCGTATCTGCGCAATAGAGTCTTGCAGATGCTTGCTGCAGGGCAATAATCATGTCAGCATGAATGACGGGGATCAGAGAACTTGTTGTCGCTTGATTCTCGACACGATCAAGAATACTCATCTCTTGATCGACTGTTGGATATCCCATGTTAATGGACAGACAGAAGCGATCAAGTTGCGCGTCGGGAAGCGGATAGGTACCGGCATGCTCTATTGGATTCTGTGTTGCGAGGACCATAAAGGGCGAAGGTATCAGATGAGTAACACCGTCAACAGTCACCTGTTGCTCTTGCATGATCTCAAGCAAACTCGATTGCGTCTTGGGGGAGGCGCGGTTAATCTCGTCAGCAAGAATGATCTGATTTAGAATCGGGCCTGGACGAAAATCGAATTCCTGCGTCTTCACGTTATACATGGAGAAGCCGGTTATGTCTGACGGCATGACATCGGGGGTGAATTGAATACGGGCAAAACTGCAATCCAAAGAATTAGACAGTGCACAAACCATGGTGGTTTTGCCGATTCCTGGGACATCTTCCAACAGTACGTGCCCTTTACTAAGAAGTGCAATCAAGAGAAGATTCACGGCAGATTCTTTGCCAACCATGATTTTCTGCATATTGTCCCGTACAATTTGAATCTGCTCAAGAATCTCAACTGTTTCCATATAAGTACCTCCGAGATGTGCTCTTTTCATCTTATCAGTTTATTGGGATATATGACAAAAATATGCCAAAATGTAAGAAGTTTTCTGTTTTCGTAAGAAAAGAACCCGTCAAAACAGAAATCTTCTGCTTTGACGGGCTTCGTGTGATACAGATACAGGAAGGAAATTACGCGAGTTGCACAACTTTATCCGTGATTGCCGCATCGCCAGTCTCTCCGGTTCGAATCTTAATGGCATCAAGTACGTCGAAAACAAATACCTTACCATCCCCGACTTCTCCTGTACGGATTGCCTTCGTGACCTTATCAATTAGGATATCAACAACATCATCGCAAACGACCGTTTCAATCTTAACCTTCGGCAGAAGATTCAGGTTGACTTCTGTTCCGCGATAGAATTCCTTTCTTCCTTTCTGGCGTCCGCATCCGGATACCATTGTGACGGTCATGCCATAGATTTCCTCGTCATTGAGAATTTCTTTGACAGTTTCAAGCTTTTCGGGGCGAATGTACATTTCTATCTTTTTCATAATGCTTCTCCTCGTATAAAAGTGTTAAAGATGTTTGTATAAGGTCATTGTATATCATATTGTGTGAAAAAGGTGCAAAGATTGTGTTAAAAAAGGCATGAATACGCTGGAATTCCAGCATTTTGTCAGTGGTTGTTCTGAAGGCAGGACGTGTTTTCCTTTGCTATACTTATATTGACACGATTTATTACCTTGAGACATTCGAGAGGAGAAGTGGACAACATGGAAGATCACCAGAATGTGACACGGACTTTTTCTACATCAGTCGGCATTTTGCAGGCACTTCGCACCTATGAGACCTATCCAGATGGTACGCTCAAAACATGTATGCTCGATGATGAAGTGACAATACATACGCCTGTGGGCGATTTGGTTCCCCGCTATACAGATGAAGGTGTTCGAAGAAAATACAATCGCTCACTTTCTTTTTTCCCGAGTGGCAAACTGAAATCGGTTGCTCTTCATGAACGTGTTCCGATTATGACATCACAAGGCGAGATTCTTTCCGAACATATCGTCTTCTACGAAACAGGAGAATTGCACCGCGTGTTTCCTTGCAATGGACGTATTTCCGGATATTGGACGCAAGAAGATGAACAGACACTGTCGAGCCCGCATAAGGTCTCATGGGCGGATCAGTCACTTACGGCTCGCATCATGATTTTTCGCTTCTATACATCAGGGAGCTTGAGGAGTCTTACTTTTTGGCCGGGAGAGAAGCAGGCTGTTCAGACGCCTCTCGGAGAAATGTACTGCCGGATTGGCATCTCTTTTTACGAAAACGGGGCGATGCAAAGCATTGAGCCCCTGGCTCCGGTTCGTGTCTGCCTCGCTTCATGCAGTCCGGAGAGTGCCGCTGCAGCGAGACTGCAGGGAAACGATGGGCTTGCTTACGATTGCGACGCAACGGGACTTCATGGAGACAGCAATTCACTGCGATTTTCACCAGATGGGAAAGTCATTTCTTTTGTTGCGGACGGAGAGCGGACGTTGCCTATGCTTGATTTATGCGGGGATTGCAGTTCTTGTGCATCCGCAAGTGACTGCAAGAAATAAGTTTGCGATAAGCAGGAGCTTATTCAAACGGAATTGTTTTTGAGATTTCATCAGGAAGAGGGGAAATCTCATGAGAATAGGGCTTCTCAAGATAGTTTTGGGGACGAAGACCCAGAACGAGAAACGCTTCGGCGGCAAGAGAGGTGTCAGGCATGACGCGAGTAATTATATCGCGGGCATGAACGGATAATCTTTCGTCGGCAAGAAGTGAGGCGGTGGCGGGGAGCAAGAAGTCCTTCTCGATTTTTCGAATGCGAACGCGATCGGAGATGATTCTGGATTTGTGTCCGGACAGAAGCGTGGTATTCCAGATCTGAAGGTATTTTTTGCAGTCGGCTATAAAGCGCACTGCGACCTCTTGCTGCAGCCGTTCTGCTGTATAGATTCTGAATGGATCCAGTTGATATCTTGCCGCAGCAATTTCAAGTCCGTCCAGGACTTTGTTTCCATACATTTTGGTGAAACGTGCGGCACTTTTTACGGTCAGATAGTATCTCTTCCCAGTTAGTTTTCCAAAGGCTCGATAGGTATCCAAATAGCCTCTTCGCATGCTTGTGCGGATGGATGAGGGGGACATATCAAAGGTTCCTCCCAAAAGAGAGTAAGGCCTGATTGTAATGATGTCCAAGTCCTTCTCAAGTGGCGCAGCAACGCGCCCCATCCCGCGAACGTCAATCAGGATCAGATGTTTGTAACCTTTCCGAATCAGCATATTGGAGGGAAGGTTGTCATATACTCCGCCATCGATAAATTTCTGACCCTCGATCTCTACGGATCGAAAAACGGGAAAACACGCGCTTGCGAGAATATAGTCATAGAAGGTGCCTGCGGGCATCGCTTCCTTATATATCTCAAGGGGCTTGATGCCGGATATGTCAAAAGAGATAATGCCAAAATCTATCGGTGAGTTTCTCACCGCTTCTTCATCTATGTAGGCCTGTAACATTTTTCGGACGGGTTCCATATCAAGTCCGCGCTGTTTAAGAATTCCACGTGCCAGCTGTCGGAGATTGCGAACGCAAAATAGATTATCTGGGTCTGATAGAGGCTGATCTAGCGCAATTGCGTCCTTAAGATTAAGTCGACTCCATGCTTTGCGTGCGAGCCGCCAGTCACCTTGTGAATACAGGGCACCATTAATTGCACCGATGGAGGCGCCAACAACTGCACCAACGTGGACGTCAAGCTTCTCAAGCGCCTGCCAGGCACCAATTTGATAGGCACCCTTTGCACCGCCACCACCGAGAACAAGACCATATACCGTTTTGTCATCCATTCGATTTCTCCAGATCAGATAGGTTCATCTCGATACGTACATCCCTATTTTACCACATGGGAAGAGAGAATTTGACGGTATATACCGATCGGTATATACTGGGCGTGAATGATCTGTGAGGGAAAGGGAAAAGACAAATGATAGATAGTACAAATAGTCGTGAGAAAATACTGGAAGCGGCAGAGCGGCTTTTTTTTGAGCGAGGCTATGATGGTGTGGGTGTCAGTGAGATTGCAATGGCAGCAGGAATTACAAAACCAACACTTTATTACTTTTTTCAGTGTAAAGAAAAACTCCTTCAGACGATCGTCGAAGAGAGGAATGCAATTTTAATCAGCAATCTTTCTTCTGCGGCAAAATATACGCCTTGCCTGGATCAATATGGTGCGGATGTATATCCCGTACTCTGCAGAGTTGTAGGAACATATTTCTCATATGCCCAGAAATACCAAACGTTCTATCCGTTTTTGCTTGCACAGTCATTTGCTCCGCCGACAGCAAAGGCAACGACGATTGTTCTTCCCTATTTAGAGAAGCAATATCAAATTATCACAAATCTATTTATTGACATTTCTAGAGCACATGGAAGGGCAGACGGTCAAGAAAATGTAAGTGCGCTGAGTTTTATTTCCGTGATCAATGCTGTCGTTGCGTTTTGGTATCACGGACAAGGCTCTCTTGATGACAGCGCGATACATACACTTGTGCACAGATATATGCATGGCATTTTTGCATAATGATTTGAATAGATTAGGAGAGATAGATATGTGGTCAGATAGAAGTGTATTTTACCAGATTTACCCGCTGGGATTTTGCGGAGCACCAAAGGAGAATGACGGGATTCCGGTTCCGAGGATTCGGAAGGTCATTGATTGGATTTTACACATCAAAAATACAGGCTTTGACGCGATCTACTTTTCCCCAGTATTTGCATCGGATCGGCATGGATATGATACAAGGGACTATACGCAAATTGATCCTCGTCTTGGAAGAAACGAGGATTTTGCAGATGTGTGCAGGGCGCTTCACGATAGCCATATACGCGTTGTTATTGACGGTGTGTTCAATCATGTTGGCAGAGGGTTTGCGCAGTTTCGAGATGTCATCGAGAACCGTGAGGCATCGCCGTATAAAGACTGGTTTTTTATCCGATTCCATGAAAATAATGGATATAATGACCGATTATCCTATGAAGGATGGGAAGGTCATTATGAGATGGTCAAACTGAATCTTAGGAATCCGCAAGTGGTCGAGTATTTATTTGCGTGCATTTCCGGATGGGTGAAGGAATTTGATATTGACGGAATTAGACTTGACGTTGCCTATTGCCTTGACGAAGAATTTCTTTCCCGACTTCGTTCATTTTGCAATCAAATAAAGCCTGATTTCTTCTTGCTTGGAGAAGTTCTTTTTGGCGACTATAATCGGTTGGTAAATGATGGGAAGCTTCACAGCTGTACAAATTATGAATGTGCAAAGGGACTCTATTCCAGTTTTAATGATCAGAACATGTTTGAGATTTCCTATTCGCTCAATCGTCAATTTGGGCCGAATGATCCGCTCTATAAAGGATTGAAATTACTCAGTTTTGCCGATAATCATGATCTTACAAGACTTGCATCAGTGCTGAAAGAACCGAGGCATCTGCCTCTACTCTATACAATGATGTTTTCTATGCCCGGCATTCCGTGTGTATATTATGGGAGCGAATGGGGGGAAAAAGGTGAAAAACATCCTGGAAGCGATGACGAACTTCGTCCGAATTTTGAATATCCGATCCAAAACGAACTATCTATTCTCATCCGAAAACTTGCGAATATACACAAGAATACAGAGGCACTCTGCCAGGGAAGCTTTAGGAACATTTTTGTTGGGAACCGGCAGTATGCCTTTGCGAGGGAACTGGGTTCGCAGCGAATTATTTTCACAGTAAATTCGGATAGCAAAGCCGGTGTGATTCGGCTTGGTGAAAATATGACTCAGGTGAAGGATCTTGTCAGCGGAAAGATCCTTCACCTGAACAGCGAATGGGAGGCGGCTCCGCTTGAGGCACATATATTTGAGGTAATATGACACAAAATAAGCGGAACCGCAGTACGTGCGGTTCCGCTTATTGTAGGGTACGTGATCAAAAGGAAAGGATATTACATTGTCCCAAGGATAACGGATGAAGATTTGATGATGGCAACGACCTCGGATCCAATTGCCAGATCAAGATCTTTGGCTGCCTCAACAGAAATAACGGACGTAATCACGTTTCCACCGCCGATATCAATTGTCACTTTGGCATTGACGACTCCCTCGATAATAGAAGTAACCGTACCTTTGATTTGATTTCTTGCGCTCAGTTTCATAATGAAGTCCTCCTATCTATACGATAATTATAGATGATGTCAGAGAATCAATTCAATACTGCAACCTAACCAATTTGCACTGGATAATTCTGCCAAAACGCCTGAGAAATATGAACAAACAGTTTCCGAATATCACTTGTTGATTTTAGGGCAGATCGAATCTTCCACGGGGTTCGCTGATGACAAAGTGGTTTCATTTTTTCTAATCAAAACAAAGGAAGCCGCGGCAGATATAAGCGTTAAGATAAACATTATTGCAATTTTTAGCTGAAAAGAGATTGAAAACTCGCTATGAATAAACTGATAGCTGCCAATGAGACCAAACAAGATGAAGACAGCGGCGGAAATGAGTTTGACGGTTCTTTCCGGGATCTTCTTGCGAAGCACAACACCAATAATAATTCCGACACCATCGGCTATTAGCATACCCGTTGTCGTTCCGATCAGTATGCCTACCGGACTGTGTGGGAATTTCGTAGCGAGGGCAATGGTTGCCAGCTGGGTCTTGTCTCCCATTTCGGCCAGAAAAAAAGCGATTGACACCGTTATAACAGGTCCAAATCTTGTCTTTTTGTTCTCTTCGCCGTCTAGCTTGTCGCCGCGAATGGTCCATAATCCGAAGAAGATAAATGAAATTGCGGCAATTGCGCGAATCCATAGCTGAATATGCTCAAACCGCGTAATGAAATTGCCGACAGCTACAGCTAGTCCGTGATTCAGTACGGTAGCAATAAATACGCCGAGCATAACCTTTGAAGGTTTGTATTTTGCTGCAAAAGCCATGGCAAGAAGTTGTGTCTTGTCGCCCATTTCGGCAAGAACCACTGTCGCTGCGGCAAAAAGAAAAGCAATTATTGTGTCGTGCATGAAGATACCTCGTTCGTTTATGTGGTAATAAGGGAGAGTCATGGAGCAAGCATGCTTGATAAAGACAATAATAAGACTATTGCTGTAGCAAAAATGCCGAACACGGAAAGGATAATTCCTAATATATTTTGCATGCTTGGTCGATTCGATGAAAGCCCAATGATTCCAAGAATAAGTCCGGCAAGAGAAAGAGGAATAGACACAAGGGGGATTTTACATAGAAAAAGACTGCCACACCCCGTAAATAATGAAAACAGATCTATGAGTCTTGCCTGTGTATCCGCAAGCTCTTGAGTCTGTTTTTTGGACACGATCCGCCTCTTCTTCGCATAGTTTTCATATGTAAAAGGAGGTGACTCCATCATTCTGGCATTCATTTCAGTCATATATGCTACGTTTCGGGAATGAGCCGCCATTTCCTCAGAAGAAATGACTTTTGTTCCGCATTTTCCGCAATAGCGACTTGTACCTGGAATTTCATTTCCACATTTCCTGCAAAACATCTTTTCTCCTTGTATGAATGGCAAATAGGGTACTTATATTTTACACGGAATTCTCACTGCGTCAAATGAAAGGCGTCAGTGAATTTCGTATATTGTGCATGTTGAGGGAGAAATGATGGACTGTTTGTTGTAAGATAAACATAGAATCAAATGCGACCGTATGAAAGAGAGAAGAGAATGAAATGGATGATTGCATCTGACCTGCACGGGTCATTTCTATATACGAAACAGCTTTTTCTAGCTTATGCGACAGAGAAAGCCGACAAGTTGATACTCCTTGGAGATTATCTCTATCACGGACCAAGAAATCGCCTTCCCGATGTATATGAGCCGCAGGAAGTGATTTCGCTTTTGAACGCACACAAGGATATTCTTCTATGTGTTCGCGGAAATTGTGATGCAGAAGTGGATCAGATGGTGCTGGATTTTCCAATCATGGCAGACTACATGCCGGTCATTTCGGACGGCCATACGATCTTTGCTACACACGGCCATCTCTTTGGTGAGAATAACCCGCCGCCACTGCAAACAGGGGATATCTTACTTACAGGACATACGCATATTCCCGCAATTAGGCAAAAGAGCGGATATTTGTACGCGAATCCGGGTTCGGTTTCTCTTCCGAAAGAGAATCATCCCAGAACCTATATGATTCTCGAGGATGGACTCCTTTCACTCAAAAATCTGAACAACGAAGTAATCCAGAAGGAGAAAATCTACTGAGGCTCATCCTCAATGTTCTGAGGTATTTGCGAATAGGTCTCCTCAATTTCGTGCATGATTTCCGGTGCCCGGTCAATGATTTCACGAATAAAAACATCTACGATATCGGGGTCGAACTGCGTCCCTTTTCCACTAATCAATTGTTCCTTCGCATGATCTACGTCCATTTTTGTCCGATAATGGCGGTCGGATGTCATTGCGTCATAGGCATCTGAAATCGATAGAATTCTAGCAAGAAGCGGGATTTTTTCGCCTTTAAGTCCTGTAGGATAACCAGATCCGTCATACCATTCATGATGATATTTAACGAGAGGTACAACATTGTGAAACATCGTTAGTGCAGATAGAATGTGAGCGCCTTTCAGCGGGTGCTGCTTGATAATGTCGTATTCGTCGCGCGTAAGTTTTGAAGATTTACGTAAGATGTCGTCTGCTGTACCGATTTTGCCAATATCATGGAAGATGCCGGCAGTGGTAAGAATAATGATATCTTCGTCTGACAATTTCATGCCGCGGCCAACGATCTTAGAGAAAAATGCTACGCGATCGGAATGCCCGCACGTATAGTCATCCTTCGCGTCTACGGTCATACGGAGGGCTTCAATGGTATCAAGATAAGTCTTTTGCAATTCTGTATATGTCCGATTCAGTTCGTCGTTTTTCGTATTGACAAGCGAGTGAAGAAAAGCGTTGTTAATTGCCGCTGCGGCTTGGGTAGCATAGATGCTCAGAAGCTTTATTTCATTTTTATAGTCCTCGCTTTCGATGTAGATTACCCCCATGGGCTGGTGATACTCGTTCACGAGTGGGAAGATGATTCCTGTGTCCATACATTCAATTTGCTGCATACTTCTTGCGTATCCGATTCTTTCCATCAAATCGTGGTCAAGAATAGACATAAAATGCTCAATACTGCAATTGTATTGGCCGATTCCCTTGTAAATACTGCTCTGCGTATTACTGATTTCGAAAGTATCATCTACCAGAATGAAGGCGTTTTCGCTACTGACAAAGTTCATTAGTTCGATAAGAATTCCCTGCAGAATTGTCCCGATTGGTTGTAGTTGATAGATCTTCGGAACTGCTTCAAGAATGCGATTCAGTCCTGTCTGGAAATTCTTGATTATCCGCATCTGCATTATTGACTTAATTGCTGACTCGACTAGAAGAATAAGTTGATCAAATTTGTCAGTTTTCTCACAATAACCCTGGATATCCAGAGCTTTGATTGTTTCCAGCGGTGGTGCCATATCTTTATGTCCCGTAAGTAGAAGAATATAGATTTCTTTATTGAATTCGCGTATCTTCTCGACAACTTTATCACCATTTATGGGTTCCATCATGTAATCAAGTATAAGCAGATCATAATTACCATCGTGAACTTGTCCGATGGCATCAAGCGGAGATATTGTCCCATCAACATCATAGCCGATTCGCTTAAGCACAATAGAGAGGGAATCGATGATTCCGAGATCATCGTCAAGCACAAGAATTTTGTATATGGATGAAATAGTTGCTTTTTTAAGTCTCACTTTTACTACCTCCAGAAATTTGACTTGCAATAAATGGGACAGCAATATGAAAGGTACTTCCTTTGCCGGGCGAGGATTCAAAATACATTTTCCCTTTGAAATTCCCGACAATGGTTGAATACGACATATATAAACCGAGTCCGGTTCCGTTTTTGCCTTTGGTTGTAATCATTTCTTTAAATAAACGGATCTGAACATCGTAAGGGATTCCGCACCCATCATCGCTTACAGAAAAATGAATGAGACGGTCTTCTATCCATACGTGCAAACGTATTTTCCCCGTCGCACCCTCGTAGGCTTCAATGGAATTGGCAATGAGATTATTGATGACTTGCACGAGGCTATTGATTTCTCCTGAAATAATTGTATTTGCATCCTCTTCGCAATTGATCGCCAGTTCACAACCCAATTTGCATAGCTCGTGATTCATCAGTATATCAATTCTCTTAAGTAGTTCTGACAGCAGAAAATGATCCATAGTTGTCGCCGTAAATGAGACGGCCTGCCCCTTAACTGTACTGATAATGTCAGACATATATGCGCAGTATGTCTGTATCTTATCACAATACTCTCGCATCTCCCGTGCAATCTCTTTGTGATCACTTGGCGTGACAAGCGGATTATCGATGGACTCTTCATACTCAGAAATCAGGTCGTCTATGGCAATTCTCGCTCCGGAAATTGACATGATGGGAGTCTTAAGGTTATGTGCGATTCCCGCTACCAGATGACCTAGGGATACTAGGTGTTCCCTTTCGATTAGCTGTGCTTGGGTCTGGCGCACAATATCGAAGGCTTTCGTCTGCTCAGTAATATCCTTAAGCAGGATGATTGTTCCCATATGCCGTGTTTTAAAGAATATGGGTGTAATTTCAATCGTAAATGTCTTGTCAAAGCCTTGCCAATGAAAATGCTTGTCAACATGAAAGGAGGCGTGCTCATAAATGGACCTTTCCAGAAGCCGTTCAAAATCGTCTTCAGAAGTTCTGGATAAGTCTCGGATAACATCAATGCAGGTAGAAAGCTTCATCCTTCGGCGGATATTCATAAAAGGACCAAAGTGATCGGTAAGCGTCCGATTATATTCGACAATTTCATAACTCTCATTTATAACGAGGTAGCTGTCCGAAATATGATCAACAATGGTTTGTAAAGCCAATGGAATAATGTTGAGAAAATCATATTTGAATATAGCCACCATAAAACAGACTACACCAAAAGAGAAGGAAATCGGCTCGAAATACAGGGGAAACCGAAATATATGTAAGACATAGGAGAGATCAACAATAATCGGAACGATCGAGCCAATGAATAGCAGGAGAGATTGCTGGGACAAGACACCTGTGTTTCTTAGGGAGAAGGAAATAAGCAGGTAAAGACCGATGGCTATGAGAACATAGGCAAGTATGGCCTGAACCATAGCAACGGGGCCCCGCAACAGCTCATCGCTGTTCGTGGAATAGTGAACAAAAAATAAATGGTGAAGGGGGTTTGTCCAGATAAAAATTGCATTTATGAAGGGAAGCGATAGCAGTAACTTATTCAACCAATTCATCGAAAAAGTTGCTTGAAAAGCCTCTCCTAAAAAGAAGATCAGAACAGAGACGAAAGCGGCGGAAGAAAAGCAGAGATTCACAAAAAACATGCCGCTGAAATGGAATAGAACCCTTGCATAGTATTCGGCAAGAAGGCTTCCTGTCCAGATGAATATTGTGATGCCAAGAGATAGCGAAATATAATGAATCGCTTTCTTGCTTCGCATACGAGAAATGAAAAAAATGATTGCAAAGATGAGAAGAGTCGATACATGAAGCAGAACGAAAGCAGCGTCTGTCATAATTTTATTCCTCCTCCTTTTTCGGCAGAGTATCTTCCAGAGTCGTATATATATAGTCAGATAATTCATCTGCATGGGATCGGATGAAATAGTGATCGGCATCTTGAATCACGTGCAAGTCTATATTGTCAACGAAACGCGACCACTTTTTGTATTTCCTTCGAAAATGAGAAGTAATGGTATCCTTCTCTCCCACGATACTGTGGGCAGGTATTTGAAGGCGTTTAGCAAACTTATCGGTATTTGCATGGAAATACCGATAATAGCTTCTTGAATCATGCCGAAAAGAGCGCAACATATTTTGGGCATAAGCATTGACGAGCGTTTCTTTTGGCATTCCAATTTCATGAAGATAATGAATAATTCGTCTATCGGAATGTAGCATCCAAGGGTCAAAGTGCCTTCCGTATAGTCTGGCATATTCAGGGGGAAAAATGCCGCCGAAGAACATGGCTTTGACATGTCGCCCTTCCTCCTCCAGCAGGCGCGCCGTCTCAAGAAGCGGTGCATTCCCGACGCAGTGACCATAGAGAATTATCTCGCCGGGTATGAATTCGAGAATTTCCGAGAAAACTCTTCTCGATATTTCTTCCGTACGAAGTAAGTCGCCGGTATCAAGGTCGTGGCCAGGAAGATTTACACCATATACCTTGTATTTGTGAGACCTTTTCGCAAAAGACTCAGAAAAGGAATAGAAAGAGAAAGCGTTTCCCCCACCGTATGGAAAACAGATGATATTTGATGATGCGGGCGCAGATCCGGAGGAAAGTCTAACCAAAATGGAAGGCTCTTCTTTTGTTCCCGTCAGAGAATCGACGTCCATTGCTTGACATAGGATTCTCTCACTGAGCTGACGAATCGTCGGATTCTGATATAAATCAGAAAGAGAATGATAATGCTTCATCTCACTCAAGCGGGAAGTGGCTCGTATTGCGGATAGAGAGTCTCCCCCCATTTCGAAGAAGGAATCAAAAACGCCAATCTTCTCGACTTCAAGAACATTTGCCCAGACGTCTGCGATTTCCTTCTCCAGATCGGATTCAGGAGCGACGTATTCCTTCGAGATTTCCGGCACAACTTCTGTCAGCAGCAGACTTTTCCGATCCGCTTTTCCGTTCCTATTGAGTGGGATTTTCTGTAGTTTCGTAAAAAAGGTAGGTACCATATAATCGGGAAGTTCCCTGCGAAGCGCCTCGCGAAGATCAGCGGGAGACGGATCATTGTCAGAGACATAATATGCGTGTAGCTTTTTGTCGCCAGATCGTGTTTCTCGCGACAAAACAATGGCTTCTTTCATACCGGGAAACCTCAAAATCTCGGATTCGATTTCTCCAAGCTCAATACGGTATCCGCGAATCTTGACCTGATTATCGATTCGTCCCAAATACTCAAGCTCGCCGTTTGCGCTGACGCGTGCTAAATCTCCCGAGCAATAGAGCCGTCCCTCGCCAAAGGGATTCGGTATGAATTTTTGCTCAGTCATTTCTTTATTGCCTAGATATCCGCGGGCAACGCCATCTCCGCTTACACACAATTCTCCGGGTATGCCGATGGGCAGAAGACTGTGATTCTTATCCAGTATGTACGTTTTCAGGGTTGGAATCGCTTTGCCGATGTTGCTGATACCTCTCTTCATATCTGCCGTATGAATTTTCTTGAAGGTTACATGAACGGTGGTCTCCGTAATTCCGTACATGTTAATGAGTTCTATCTCAGGGTATTTCTTGTGAAATGGAAGTAGAACGGAGGGTTTCAGTGCTTCCCCGCCAAAAATGACATAACGAAGCAGAAGAGAGGCCTTCGGGTCTATATTTTCTTCCATTATGAAATTATAGAAAGCTCCCGGTGTCTGGTTAAGCACCGTCACTTTGTTCCGTTTACATATTTTCAGAAATTTCTTAGTGTCTTTTGCATCTTCTTTCGAAACAATGACAAGTGTTCCTCCGTTAAGAAGCGCGCCATACATCTCCCAGACAGAAAAATCAAAACACAAGGAGTGGAAGAGCGTCCAGGTGTCTTTGTGAGAAAAAGAAAACAGAGGCCGATCATTTTTCATGAGACGAACGACGTTTTGATGTGTAATCATGACTCCTTTGGGATGACCGCTTGATCCGGAGGTATAGATAATATACATAAGATCGGAGGGCTTGTTGAGAATGGATAGGTTTGCGATGGATTGCTCCGGGAAACTCTCCTCAGAGAAAGTGATACAAGGAATATCTGAGGCGGCAAAAGTCGAGACATATTCATCTTGCGTCAGAATAAGTGTGGCATGGCTGTCAGACAGCATGTAAAGGAGTCTATCCGGCGGGTAAGCCGGATCGATTGGCAAATAGGCACCGCCTGCTTTGATGACGGCCAATATGCCTGCGATTACATCTATCCCACGAGACATAGAAACGGCAATAATCGTATCTGGCAATACCCCTCGCTTACGCAACAAATGCGCCATTTTATTGGCTCTTGCATTCAACATCTGGTAGGTACATGTCTCATTTCCAAAAATCAGCGCGGTGCGGTCAGCCCACCGCAGTGCCTTCTTCTCGAAAATCTCTTGTACGACGAGCGACCTCGGATAATCTGTGTCGGTCTGGTTAAATGTATGGAGAAGCTCGTGCTTTTCTAACACAGAGAGCAGGCTGATAGCTGCGATCTGTTGATCCGGAAGGTTGCAGATGGAGGATAGAACGTTAAGATAATGCGACAACATTTTCTGTACCGTATTCTCCTCGAAAATGTCAGTACAATATTCCGCTCGGATTTCCATTTCGTCCATTTTCTCAAATACTTCGAGAGTAAGATCAAATTTAGCTGTATGCGGATCAATCGAATAGGGAGTATATGTTACGTTATCGATCTGCATTGTATAAAGATCTGTGTTTTGCAGAATAAAGACAGTATCGAAAAGTGGGTTTCGAGCCAAATCCCGGCGCACACCTGTTTTATCGACGAGTCTCTCAAAAGGATAGGACTGATGGTCATAGGCTTGAACCAGTGTGTTTGACACATCAGACAAGTACGAAACGAAAGTCTTCTCACTTTCAGGGAAAGTTCTTACCGCAAGGGTATTAACGAACATTCCGATGAGCTTATTGACATCTGAATGCGTTCGCCCAGAAACGGGAATCCCGACAACAAGATCCTCCTGCGAGCAGTATTTTGCTAGAAGCACAGTATATGCGGCAAAAAGTACGGAAAAAAGCGTGGTCTGACATGTAAGAGCAAGCCCCTTAAGCTGAGCACAAAGTGCAGCCGGAACAACAATCTTCGTTTTCTTCCCGTGGAAACTTTTGCGCGGCGGCCTTGGAAAATCAGTTGGAAGATTCAAAACGGGTATTTCACCGGCAAAGTGAGCTAGCCAGAATTCTTCATCCTCCGCAAGTCTGGCCTCTAGAATCTCCGCCTGCTGCCAAGCACAGAAGTCGCGATATTGAATAGGCAGAGAAGGGAGCTCTTCCCCTTTCTCTGCATGAAGGAATTCTTCGACCAATAATCGGATTGAAGCTCCGTCCGAAATGATATGATGCATATCAAATAGGAGCAAGTGTTTTTGTGCTGACAAGGTTATGATTCCAACTCTCATAAGAGGAATCGCGGATAAATCAAAAGGCCTAACAAAAAGGGAAATCATCTCAGGGATTTCTTTCTTCCCTCGATCGATCATTTCTATATGGAATGACACTTCCTCATGGATACGTTGGACAAGCGAATCATCTTGCATCGCAAAAGAAGTGCGCAGGGATTCGTGTCGAGATATAATCGTACAAAAAGATTTTTCAAGCCGTTCCAGATTCAACTTGCCAGTAATGAGCATAGCTCCGGGGAGGTTATAGCTGGTGTCTTCATATTCCAATTGATTCAAAATATAGAGCCGCTTCTGCGCAGGAGATACAGGGAAACTTGCCTGGTCAGGAAGAGACAAAATATGCGAAAACACTTGCTTTTCCGCTTGTCCGAGAAGCCTTGCAAGACTACGCACGGTAGGGTGTGAGAATACATCTGGAATCGATACATCTATATGCATCGACTTGTGGATCTTTGTAACGAGAGAAATCACGTGAAGGGAATCTCCGCCAAGATCCATGAAGGACTCCGTTGCGCTAATCTTCTCTATGTGAAGAAGAGACATCCATATGTCTGCTAATGCCTTTTCCATTTCATTTTCAGGCTCGACATACTCTGTGTTGGCGCGCTTAAACTGACTTGGTGACGGAAGCGACTTGCGATCAGCCTTTCCATTAGCCGATAACGGTATTTTGTCCAAGAAGAGAATATGTGAGGGGATCATATATTCGGGAAGCTTCTCTGAAAGAAAAGTCTGAAGCTGTTGCGTGGATATTTCCTGCTTGACGACTAGATAGGCGCATAGATAGGGGTTTCCACCATTTTCGACACCCATAACAACGGCTTCCGTTACATCCCTGTGAGCTAGAAACCGTTCCTCAATTTCTCCAAGTTCAATTCTGAAGCCTCGTATCTTGACTTGGAAATCCATCCTGCCAAGATACTCAATATCTCCGCGAGGATACCACCTTGCGCGATCACCTGTTTTGTATAGACGATCACCCGGTACAAACGGATTTGGCACGAATTTTGAAGAAGTCAGCTCAGGACTTCGGGCATATCCGCGCGCAACTCCGGCACCGCCGATATAGAGCTCTCCGGCTATTCCAATCGGAAGAAGATTCATGGATGTGTCTAGAATATATGCTGTCACATTTCCGATGGGTCTTCCAATGGGGATGGATTTGAGGGCAACGTCCGGAGAGCAGTCGAAGTAGGTTACTTCGACTGTTGTTTCGGTTGGACCATACAAATTATAGAGCTCTGCTTTCGTTTTCTGATTGAGAAGGCGGTTAAACTGACGTACATGAGAAAGTGTTATTGCCTCTCCACTTGCAAAAAATTGTCGAATCGAAGAAAGGCGCGATGCGCATTTCGTTTCTTCGACGTACTGCAAAAAGACGGCAAGCATGGATGGTACAAAATGAATGGTCGTGACATTGTTTTTTTGTACGGTGTCGACAATTATATTTGGATCCTTCTCGCCGCCGGGCTCAAGCATGCAAAGAGATGCCCCAGCAAGCGGCCACCAGAAAAGCTCCCACACAGACACATCAAATGTAAACGGGGTCTTCTGCAAAATGACACTCTCGCTTGTGATGGGATATTTCTGATTCCCCCATACTAAGCGATTTACGACGCCTCTGTGTTCGACCATGACCCCTTTTGGGCGTCCGGTCGAGCCCGAGGTGTAAATTATGTATGCAAGACTCGATGAAGAGGAAATTTTCGGAAGATTATCACTTGACTGCCTTATTATTTCCGGATCAGAAAGCGAGACAATTTCCTGTGCAATTTCAAAGCGACCGACTAAGGGTTCTTGCGTTAAGAGAAGCATTGCGCAACTGTCTTCAAGCATATAGCGAATTCGGTCTGATGGATAATTCGGATCAATCGGTAGATATGCGGCGCCTGACTTAATAATGCCTAAAAGTCCTGAAATCATCTCAAAAGAACGATACATGGCAATCCCGACAACCTTATCAGCACAAGCACCCTTGCTACGCAAAAACGCCGCGACTTGATTTGCGCGCTCGTTTACTTCGCGATAGGTAAGGATTTGATTTCTGTATATGACAGCAGTATGGTCGGGAGTCCTCTCTGCTTGTTCTTCAAAAAATTCGTGTATCAATTTATCCTCGGGGAAATCCATTGCAGTATCATTAAAATCTTCAAGAATCTGTTTCCTTTCTTCGCCAGAAAGCATAACAAGATCAGACAACTGTTCGTACGGCGCATCAAGAGCGCCAGAAAGCAAACAGATAATGTGCTCGTGAATAAAGGCAATTTCTTTTGCATAGAAAACATCGCTCAGAAAGTCGTAATCAATAATAAACGCGCCGTCATCATCCCGATCGTTGATATGAATAACAAGAGACTCAACCTGATATCCAGAGAAGTGCCAGCGAGTCGAATAATCAATATCTGTCTTTTTTCTCGCAAATTTCGAGTTCTGATAATTAAGTACGATGTCGAAAAGGTGATTTGTCAGCTTGTGTTTCTTCCTTAAGTCTCGAATCAAATAGTTGTAGGGATATTTTTGGTGGCGAAGAACCGAGGCGCTTTCATGTGTCATAGTCTGTAGGAAAGCAGAAAAAGTCATATCATTTCTTATCGCAATACGAAGCGGGGCCGCTACGCTGACGAACATACCAGCCGTCTCTTTCTCGCGAGCGTTTACTCGATTTAAGATTGTTGTCCCAAGAATAATGTCCTCGGATCCAGTTACGCGATGTATGTATATTGATAAGGCCGCCATAAATAAGGCAAAAACAGAGACGTTTTCCGATGTGCAATAAGACCTTATTTTCGCAGACAATTCGCGTGAAAGATGAAAGGCTTTCCTTGTAGCTTGGATGGATTGATCGTTTACCGCATAGGCTTTTAGTAATGTGGTTTCAGGATAAGCCGCAAATTTGTCGTTCCAGTATTGCTGGTCTGAAAGAAAGCGAGGGGACTTCTCGTAGGAAATTTCGGATTTTATATGATCCAAGAAGGAAGGCGCAGAAGGGACGCAAGGATTTGCCTGGTCGCGGAGTATTTCGTAATACTCAAGGATCTTGTTCCCCATCAGGCTCATTGTCCAGGCATCAGAAATAAGGTGATGCAATTTCGTGTATATTCCGCACCCATGCCCATTCATTTTGACGATTGCAATATAGAACAACTCACTATCATATTCGAAAAGAGGAATTTTGATTTGCTTTTCGTCCCATGCATATAGTTCGATAAGAGAATCGGGCGAAGAAAATTCAATCGTTTCTATTTTACGGTTTACGAAGGGTTCAACATATTGACAGGGTTCTCCGTCATGTTCACAAACGCGCAGACGGATGCTATCATTTTTCTCTATATAAACGTTAATCGCTTCCCCGAGAAGCGAGTAATCGATATCATCATGTATTTTCAGTGTCCCCGCGACAATGTTCATGCAGGTATTCGGATGCTTCTGCTCCAAATACCAGATGGATGTTTGTGGCTGAGACAAAGGATAGAAAACCGCATTTGCATTCATTATTCGTCCCTTTTCCGCCAGCCGTTTATGTAGCGCAAATATGAATCTCGGTCACACAAATTGCGAGCAAACAAAAAATGATCCAATAATTTTTCTATAAGATTTTCCGCGAAAATGTCGTGAACATAGCGGTCGATTCCGGAAAATCATTTAATATCATAATTCAAATTGTACGATATCAAAGGACAAAAACAAGACATTTCTTGTGATTATTTTTTCAAAATGTGAATGAAGTGCAAATTTTACGGCGAAACGGTTAGCTTACTGACAAAAACAAGAGAAATCACCACAGAATGAGTCATTAGCCTAGCGGAAGGAGAGGAGAATATCCTTCTGAGAAAAGGGTTGAATTATCGTTTCTTCCTCGGAAATATTGCCGAAGAGTGAGAAGGTATATCCGTGAAAAGAAGAGGTGAAAAAGCGGCCATTCATATATGTTCTCGTGGTATCAATTGTGTCCGGAGAGACAAAGAGTCCTTCGCCCGTCCACTTCAGGTAGGCCTCTTTTCGCGTCCAAATCTCCAGAAAGGAAGCCTTCACATCGGATCCATGAAGAAGCATCGCCTTTCGCTCATTGGGTGTAAGAACTCTGTCAAAAACAGCTTCTTCAACGAATCGGTAATGCTCTATGTCTGCACCGATTGGTTGATCAGATACCGCAACGAGGACGGCTCCTTCTGTGTGCGAAAGGGAGAAATGATATTTTGGATACAAAGGGAAATAGGGTTTGCCGGAGGGGGCTTCTTCCAAGGATATCTCTTCCCCTCTGATTTCGAGGAAATCTCCGGCTGCTTTTCGAAGCAGAAGCTCAGACAGAATACTTTGCGTGCGATCTGAGTCGGATCGGAGTCGAAGAAGCTTCTCACGACGAATTTGCGACAAAAAAGGAAAATATGGCAGGATCGTCTCCATGTTCATGAGGGTCTCAATTTCCGATAGAAATATCTGCGTCATGGTGCGTCCTTCCGGCAAGAATGCGCTCAGATCGTCATGCGAGTGACAGGATAGCATAATAGATTGCGGAGGGAAGGATCATGATGAGCAAGACGGATGTTCGCGCGAAAAAGTATTTCCGTGGAATTGTTTGACAGCATTCTTCCGAGAATAGTCCGCTATCTTTCGGCTGCCGAATAATTCCGGCTGTCGCGACTGCATAGAAAGCCAGCGCACCAGCCGCAAAAATGGTAAATGGAACAGACAGGGGTAACCCAAGTTTCGCAAAAATGTCATTGATCGGGTTATAAACAAATAATACCTCACAGGTTATGTGATAGCACAAAGTAAGTATGAATGCTCCGACAACCGTACAGATATCCATGAGGATTCCAAGCTTCATGTCTTTCATCGTAAAAACCAAAAGCGTGCTAAATAATACTAGATGCAATAACCATTGAGGGTGCCATTCGACAAAGACAAAAAAATCGCAGGTAGCCAGTCCTCCCATCAAGAAGACATATGATGCGAATTTCTCCTTGGTCGGTTTGACGGCATAAGCGAAAAAGCAAAGAAAAATATAGAGAAGCAAGAATATGCTGATGGACGAAAAGTCCGAGAATAATTGTGATTTCAGAAAGTGATCGGTGTATGATACGCGACTTGCATATATGGCTTGTACTTTTGAATAGCCGGGATCAAGTACATAAGAGAGAGCTGAAGTAATAACGTAAGGAGCCACGGCAACCAGAAAATTCAAAATTATGCGACTCAGTCTTTTTTCTGCAACAAGAAGAATCGGAATGAAAAAGAGGATCGGAATCATTTTGACACAGATAGCCATTGAAAACATAAGCGAAAAGAGGAGCATATTCTTTTTGAAAAGGTAATACAGAGCAAGCATTATGAAAATGACGGCAATAATGTCATACTGAGCGCGAATAATGACACAAAAAATCATCAGGGGAGAGGTAGCAAAATAGAAAACGATCCATGGATTGAGTCTCTTGACATTTGAAATAAGAGCGAGCATCTTCTTGAGAATATGAAAAGATAATACGGAAAGAAACGATACATATATTTTCCCCCATATTTCGTATCCGTCCGGTCGAATGGAGATACCTGCAATTTTGCGAAGGATAAATAAAGGAAGGTCACCAATCGCCATAAAAACATATACAAAAATATTATATACGGCGGAGGTTGTGGTCTCGTCACCTCCGGATATATATAAGCCTTGGGCAGATTTCTCGAATACATAATTATAGAAATGAGTCACCTTCCCTGAAAACAGACAATCAAGGAAGTCATCTGCATGCATCATCGTTAATGCCATATCAAGGTACTGATCAAAAAACGTAAAGCAAATCGCAAATAGCATAATTGCGGGGAACCACTCAAGAATTGCGGGTTTCTCCGATGTAAAGATGGAACTACGCTTGCCGGCAAGGTCTTCCATAGCAATCTCCTTCTCACTGTCAAACTAAATCATTGATATTTTATCACATTCCGCAACCTGTATAAATCCTTGCCCGTATTGACTTGTCGAGTGTGCGTATCAGAGATCTGCCCATTATGCGGCAGATATTGCCAGAGATAGAGCATCTTCAAAGCAGAAGTCAGCGGACAGCGCATCGGATTTCCAATCATATTGCAATTTATCCAGGAGCAACGCCTCCGCCATCCCAAGAGAATAATAGCGGTCATCGCTTTGCACGGCAGCCTTCTCAGAAATGTCGTCCATGTTTTTGCGAATGAGGCAATTGGAATCCGAAGAAGCAGTATACTCGGCATATCGCGCCGTTCCTTCAAGCCACTCAAGATCCTTCTCGCTTTCAATCTCTTCTGCGGTCAATTGACATTCGGTTCGACGATCAAGACGTGCCGCAAGAAATTTCTCGGCATATTGGATTGTTTCTTCACGCGTGTCTGCATTAAGGGCCAATTCCAAGTATTCTCCTTCATCTTGCAGCCTCGCTGTGAAATTTGCATCGCTATTATAGATACTGCATAACCCGTGTATGGAGGAGGCTGTCTGAAAACGATCCTCGCACGCATTTGCCTGTAACACATGAATCATCTCGTGGATAAGGAGCCCTTGATAGTAAGCATCATCCGTCCGGAATATTTGCGGAGGAACAAATGAAGCAACAAATCCCAAGTCCTCAGACATGGAATCAATCACGTATTTATTTAGCGTGTCCTGCGTGGAGAGGCTCGCCACCCAATTTCCATTCGTATAGACGGCGAAGGCTTGTGACTCAGTCGCGGGGCAGCGATAGATATATTTCTGGAGCGAATCGTTCCAACCAAGACATTCCCACGGACTTTCAGCCGCTCGATCTGTGATGAGAAATTCGTAAGCATCATTAAAAATGATCATGTCAATATCCGAATCAGATAAACCAGGGAAAATATCATCGCCGGTGCTTTCAATCGTGTCATACGCGGTGGCAATCTGTGCAATTTCTTTAGCGCTAAGCTCGGAGGAAGCCGTGTCAATTTTGTCATAGCGGGCCTTGAGGATTGCGTGGTTGATGAGAAGAGCGATCAGAGCAAAAACGATAAGGATCATAAGAATCCCGAAAAAAAACAGAAGAAATTTCTTCATTTGCGTGCCTCTCAAGTGCCTGATATGCCTGTATGCTGACATTATAGCAGAGAATGTCATTTGAAATCACGCGCGGACAGGCAAAGTGCTTTGCCTGTCCGCAGAAATCAAAAGGACTATGGGTTCCTCAGGATTCTCTCGCTACGGGCTCGTCCTTCTCGATTTCGCCATCTTTTAGAAAGATAATTCGATCTCCAAAATGTGCGGCCGAAAGGGAATGAGTCACCTGCAAAATGGTGATCTTTTTCTCGCTGTTAATTCGCTTGAACAGATGCATGATTTCATTGCCGCTGTGGCTGTCTAGGTTGCCAATTGGCTCGTCTGCAAGAACGATGTCCGGGCTTGCGATAATTGCGCGAGCAATCGAAACACGTTGCTGCTGACCGCCTGACAGTTTCGATGGAATCACTTTTCGTTTATCGGCAATTCCTGCGATTTCCAGAATCTCATTGAGGTCCTTCTTGTAGGCGGAGGCTTTTTTCCCATTCATCACAACGGGAAGCAGGATATTCTCTTCAACGGTCAGGTTCTGCACAAGATTATAGAATTGGAAGACGAATCCGGTCTGCGTCCGTCTGATTTTACTCTTCTCCCGATCACGTAAGGTATGGATATCCGCGCCGTTAAGGAGAATCCTGCCGCCTTTCTCCGGGTCATCCAATCCGCCGATGATGTATAGGAGGGTACTCTTGCCGCACCCAGATGGCCCCATGATGGAGACGAATTCGCCTTTTGTGATTTCAAAATTTATGCCTCGCAGCACGTCAATGCGATTTGTTCCCTCTCCAAAAGATTTATGAACATTGCTTACTTGAATTACGTTTTCCATTTATTCTCCATTTCTCCAAATGATTTATTTGGACACAGTTTATTCGTATTTGATTTCTTCAACGACTTTAATCTTTGCAATTTTCCGCATCGGTGACAGAGAAGTGAGACAAAGCGCAAGGAATACGGCAAGGAGCAAGAGAAGGACATTGCCTGCCTGTACAGATAGGGTCATACATAAGCCAATTGTGAATAGCAAATCGGATAGCAGTACCGTAAGCCACATAGACAGTGCCAAACTAATCGTACAGCCGATCAGAAAAGCGCCAAGCATTTCTACAAATATCATTCTCATCAGCTGTGCTTTGCTCATGGCAACCGAGTATAATACCGCATACTCTTTTCTTTTCTGGTTAAATCCGATGAGCTGATTGTTTACGAGCCCCAAAACAACAAGAACGAGAGATAATCCCATAAGTATGGCAACCATCGAAATAAGCCCTTGCGAGGATGATTCTTGATCGCCGAGATAATCAGTTTTGGAGACGACGAGAAGATTTTGCCCCGCTAATTTGGTTGTCAATGTGTCGACCATCGCGTCAATATCCTCTCCTTTATCAAGTGTGATTCCTAGCATCAGAGGGGCAGTGGATATTTTCGATGTGTAATCTTCTTGGCTGATGACCATAATATTGCGGTTCGATGAGAAGAGACTTGAATCACAGTAACCGATGACCGTGTAGGACATATCGGATACCAGTGTGTCTTCTGTGTTGGTAAAAGACAGTGTATCACCAGTAGCAATTCCGTTTTTTGCCGCATAGTATTTGTCAACAATAATTTCACCGGAATCAAGCTGATTATGAAGATCCTCGCTCAGCTTGATTCCCGACATATCTCCGTCTGCGCCGATGAAGCACAGTGATTTTTGCTTGTCCTTGAGTGTCGTCTCAGCAAAATAACCATATGTCGTCGAGACTTCACTCACACCGGAAACAGAATCGATATCGGAGTAAGAGGAGAATTCTTCGGTCATGCCGTAAACTAATATATCGTATGGGTATACCTGATCAAATTTGTCAAATAAGGCACTGACGGAACCGGCACAAATGTACATGACAAGAACCAGGGATAACGAGACGGAAACAAGTATGATGTTCGAGCGATTTATTTTGCTCTTATCAAGATTCTGAGAAGCAATTTCGCCCACGGGTCCGAAGAGCATCTTGCAAATTGGTCGCAAAAGAGCAGTCAATAAAGTAATGAAGAGAGGAACCATCAGTACGGCTCCGGACATGGCGAAGATAAATGCAATGCCGCTGAGCGGGAAACTGTATGAAGTGTTGACAAAGTGAAGAGTGACAGACATAAGAAGCAAGACGAATCCGAGGATCGTTCTGCTCTTTGAAAGATGCGTCTTTGTCGAGAGAGTATTAAAAATAGAGTCTTTTATCGACTTCCTGCTTGTCCGGATAATGGATGATAAAGATATCAGAATCTGAAGCCCGACAGAGAAGAGAATCGATAAAAATGCAAACCACAGATTAACCTTATAGTGAACATCAACATAATTCAGTGCATTGCCGGTCGTCATAAAGACGGAGGAAATCGGATCCCTCGCCAAAGCACCGGCAATAACGCCGAGGATGCTTCCCAGGATTCCATACAAGGCATTCTCCAGTACGAGAATAGCATTCATTTTGTTCTTTGTTGCCCCGACACTGCGGAAGGTTCCGACCACAGGAATACGAATGGACATAATCATTTTTGTGATTGAAGAGATGACGTAGAAATTAAGAGCAATGATGACAAGAAGAATAATTGTAAGGAAATTATGAATCATTTGTAATGAGGAATCGATACTATCCTCATCGACAAGTGTTGATACAGACAGGGAGGGATTGTCTTCTGCCAGAGTCTTCGTAACGTCTTTGGCGGAGGAGGAATCCGGAAGATCAATATAGACACTCGTGATTTTTCCGGATATATTCGCGAGATCTGCGCAATAAGCAGTTGTAGATATAACAGAGAATGTGTCTTCCTCCATAGCCTCCATCAGGAAGAACCCTTTCGGGGCAGCATAAGCGGCTATTTCGAGTGTCACATCTCCCTGCATGGTGGAGATCACGATTTGATCTCCAAGCGCAAGATCATATTTTTCTGCCGCCTTCTCTCCAATGATAATCTGTGTAGAGTCGGTTGGATCATAGTCATCTACGTGATCGGTAATACAAACCAATTGATCCTTTTGTGCTTCGACACGATCTGTACCAACGAATAAGATGCTTGTATTTGCATTATCATCATGGCCCTTGCCGTTATAGATTCCATATGCATTACAGGTCGTAAGGATCTTGTCTGAATCAACGCCGCCTAAATCAATATCTGACAGATACATCCCATCATCTCCGCTGGACGGATCGACGGAAACGACGATGTCGTAATCCTGATAGGCGCCGCGAAGAATCGCTTCATATTTTGCGAAGAGGTCGTCTTTTATGGATAGATTCAGGTAGAAAACCATTGTGGAAACAGCTAGTGAAAAGATGATCAGCAGACTTCGGAAACGATTTTGCAGAATGTTACGATAAATGTGTTTGATGATTACTCTCATTTTTCCCTCTTATTTTTGATGCATTTGTCACGGAACAAGCATGGCACAAAACTAATATACAAGAAACAGTACTGATAAGCAAGCACTATTGAAAACTAAATACTAGCAACGAGCTTTGGCTTACCATTCAAATGGAAATATGGTGATGCGTTCTTGCGGTATATGCGGCGTCATAACAGTCGTTCGTAAACGCACGCCCGTCAGAAAGCCGTGCTTACGTTTTACTGTTTTATCGAAAAGAAGTCAATGAAATTGCCTAGAATGTGACTCGACCGGTAAGCCTGTCCCTGAAATGCGAGTGCCGCGAGATTTCTAGTATGTGTCGTAATTTGTCGTATAGCCGCTAATCTCCCAGGCTCCGCTTAAATAATCTAGGCGAATCCCGTTGTATCCGATGCGGTTGTTGTCAGACATAACGAGTAGCAGGTCCATCGTTACAGCCGAATCAGACATTTCGCATTCGGTTACGGTAAGAAAGGCGCCTTCTGTGAAAACAGAGCCCACAATGTAGCCATCCTCGACAAGTGCGTCGTAGGATTCGTCGAGCACTTGTATATTTTCGAGCTTCAGACCGGATAGAACGGATTCTTTCTGTTCATCCGTTAGGTCGGGGACCAAAGACAGATCAATAGAAAGATATACAATCCCTGTCGTTTGGGGATCGTTTTCCGAAAGCATGTATTTGATTGCAACAATATACGCATCCGAAGGATCAGGGAGAACTGTCTCCTCAGCAGAGGTATTTGCTGAGCACGCAGAAAAAGTCATAAGGGCAGAAGCGAGGAGAATCGAAAGTAATTTGCGCATGGAAAGTCCTTTCCGCATAGGGAGACGCCGGGGGAGATATTTGTTTCATTCTAGTATATGAATATCAATTCGGCAAATAGACCCAGAAAAGCCATCTATTCTCGGATTCCCATATATGGTATAACATCATTGTTACTTCGCAAATCACTCTGCGAAATATTTATCTTTTTTTATCCGAAAAGTGCATCATTTTCCCTTGCTGTACAGTATTACAAGTGAAGGGGCCCCTTCACGAACGAGAGGAGACCGAAAGGTTGCAAGATCAAAACGAATACTTGACATATCTGGTAGAGACCTACGGCGACATGGTCTACAGACTTGCGATGGCAAGAGTCAGGAATCCACACGATGCGCAAGATATTGTGCAACAGGTTTTTCTGAAGCTTGTAAGCAACATCGAGAAGCTCGAATCCGAGGAACACGTGAAAGCTTGGTTAATCAAAGTTACAACCAATGAGGGCAAAAGCTTGTTTTCAACGGCTTGGAGAAGGCACACAGCAAGTTTGGAAGAGACTGCGGAAGTGGAAGACATTTCCGCGCCGCCGCAAGAGATCGAGGAGACAAATGACATTTTGAAAGCGGTATACTGTCTTCCCGAGAAATACCGGGTTGTGGTCCATCTTTTCTATTATCATGATTTGTCGACGGAAGAGATTGCCAAAATTCTCGGACGATCAAATCATACGGTACGGTCACAACTGTCCCGTGCACGAGAAAAGATGAGAAAGGATCTAAAGGGGGTATTCGAAGATGTTTGACGATAAGTATAAGGAGGCATTTGAGGATATGAAACTGAGTGATCAATTTAAAAAGGGTCTGGCTAGTGTAATGAAAGACACGAAGTCTGCGCGTGTTCCCAGAACAAAGCTTGTTCTGGCAACAGTATTGGGCGTGCTTATTGTATCGACGACTTTTGTTTTTGCTACAAATCATGTTACGAAAGGAAAGCTCTTTGACAACTGGTTTGGAACAGAAGAGACGACTGCTGTTGAGTCAGAGACAACCGCTACGGAGGTTACGCCTACGCCTACGCAGTCTGCGACGCCTACTCCTACGCAGGCGGCAATACCAACTTTAACACCGACGCCGACGGCAATACCTACTTCGACTCCTACTCCGCTTCCGACGCCGACAACGGCTCCAGTGGTTACAAAGCCGACGGTAACCGTGAAGCAAGAGGGAGACGGAATACGCGTCACATGGACCGCAGTAACGAACACGACGGATTTCCAGTACTATAAAATTGTAGCCTCCATTGGTTGCTCTTCACCGCGCTATCCGGATAACGGGTATGCGACATATATCACAGACTCGAAAACTACCAGCTACTATATTGCAAATGGTTCTTCCTATAACAGCGGAGATTTCTGTAATTTCTCCGGCGGAACGACTTACTATTTTAGTGTTACGACATGCTATACAGACACAAAATATGTCGGGAATGCAGTCTCTGCGACGATGCCGGGCTCCCCCTACGTTGAGCCCACATGCGCTCCCGCTAATTTGGGAAATACGCCAACCGTAACGGCTACAGTCGGAACAAAAGACGGAGTATCCGGCGTGTGGATTACGTGGACACCCATTGTTGACAGCAGTTCCGGTTTTCAATTCTACAAAGTCGTAGCATCTCCGAACTGCTCTTCGCCGCGCTATCCGGATAACGGATATGCGACGTATATTACGGAGTCCGGAACAACGAGCTATTTTGTTGCTACAGGGTCAGGATATAACGGAGGAGACGTGGGAACATTCACAAGCGGGACGACGTATTACTTCTCAATTACTACCTGCCTGAATGACAATGCAAGGCTTGCAGGTAATGCCGTGGCGGTAGTCATGCCATAATTGAATCATGATATGCCTCTTTCATAAAGCGAGTCGCGATCCGTTCCCCCACGGACGTTGGCTCGCTTTTTATGTGTCTCCAGAAACGAAAGGAATCCAGAGGGAATGCACAATATATGGATGAGTTGGATCGAATGAAGCAATTTTACGTGATTTGACAATGTTAATCCGAAGAAAAATATTGACAATTCATAATAATAATAATAATAATGTATATACATATGATTCACCATATGTATTTCCTTGTGAAAGGATGTGTAAAATGAAAAAGAAAGTACTCGTATCTCTTCTTCTCTCGATGGTCTTACTACTCTCCCTTGCCTTTACGGCAAGCGCACAGACGGACTCATATACGGTTGTAAATGGCGGGGTCTCAGTAAAAGGCTCTTCGGTGGTAAAGCTAAGCGCCAGCCAGACGAACTGGTCTGTCCGAATTGACTCGTATTCCTTTAATGGTCTTCCCAGCCAGATCTTTGGCGACAACGTGATCGTAACAAGAATGAGGACGGCTGGCGGAACGCCTGTGTCAAATTTTTGTACGTATACGAGTAGTAATTGCTCAACAACGTACTTCAAAGCGTATACAAGTGGCGGAGATTATGGTTCTTCTTTTAGACTATATGTATCCATGTCTTCGGGACCTTCTACCGGCGCTACACTTTCAATAATCTGGCAGCCATAACAAAGAAACGATGAGGAGCAAGCATATGGTGTCTTATATCTATATACGAAGAGGAATTGGACTGGGTCTATGCCTTACACTCCTAGCTTTTGCGGGATGTAAGCAGAAGGAATCATCCGAAGCGACCCGTCTTACAGCAACATCGGTACAGATGGAGGCGTCACAAGAAGAGACAGCTGCGCCCGTCCTTCCGGAGGAAGATCCCTCCGAGGCAATCACCATAACGGAAGAAGCAGGCCAGTATTTTCTGACGGGAAGCTATTTGAATATCGATACAGACGCCTGTGTCTGTAGTACAAGGGACGTATACACACCCGGAACGGCAGACATAATACGTGCGCAAGTGAGAAGCTTTGACGATACGGATATAGCAAAGATTGTAGAGCCGACATGGACAGAAGTGAGTCTTATAGCAAAGGACGCACCGGACTATGAAGTTCCAGGAATATATTACCTATATACCTACAACGATCCGGACATTGGGGATATCCTAGTGAACGCATATTGCAATGGCGATTTTGGATACAATGCAGACATGGAACTGGTTGCGGCTATGTACGACAATATCTGGACACAAATTGGGCTAAGCGAAGTAGCTCCGGACTATGAAGATACGGTAGACGATATGCAGACCTCCATACAGGCGTTCTATGCCAAATTGGGGCTTTCCTTCTCGGCTTCCTATCTGGCGTATTCGGCAACACTTAACGGGACGGACTTCCAGACATACTTCTATTTCCAGACGTTGGAAGATCTGTATGTCTGCGGTTCCCCTAGAACATCGCAGATGACTTTTGACGGAGAACAGTATCAAGGGCTATATCCAGAAGCAATGGCCATTGTTAGTAACGGAGAGTATTATTTTATAAGCATTCATCAATATACGGATCTGACATCTGTCGTATCAGAAGATCACGAACTGTGTCCATTGGAAGAGGCAAAGGATACGGCCGTAACGGAGCTAGCCCAATTGTCCTCGAATGCAATCGAGATAACAAGGGTAACGCTGGGATATATTCCCATTGATGACGCAGAAGAAGGGAACAATTACTATTTACTACCGTGTTGGATGTTCACATATTCAGAAAATGTTTCGGGGTTTACTGGCATGAAGGATGCATTTGTTGACGCAACTACAGGCGAATGGATTGAGGCAACAAACGTGGACTATAGCGAAGACTGTGCATGAGGGAGAGATCGTGTCATGGCAGCCAAAAAGTTTGAGGATATAAATTTACCGAATTATATTGACAATACATAATAATAATAATGTAGAAGCATATGATTCACCATATGCATTTACTAATGAAAGGAATTGCAACATGAAAATGAAGGTACTCTTATCCCTTATCCTATCAATCATCTTACTTGGCTCTTTTGCATTCTCGGCAAGCGCAAGAACAGATCAATTTACTGTCACAAACGGTGGGAGCTCAGTTCCAAGCCTAAGTGATCAGAAGTTAGGCGCTACTGGAACGAACTGGTCTGTCCGAATTGACGGGGTCTCCTTTGTCGGGCTTCCGAGCGGTATCTTTGGGGATAATGTGATCTATACAAGAATGAGAACCTCTGGCGGAGCTTATGCATCGAATATCCTCGCATATAGTTCATCCAATTATACAAATGTGTACTTTGTTGGTTATCTAACTATATATCCAGGCGGGCCGAGTATTGGCCAGTATGGTAGCAGTTTCAAACTATATGTATCTATGCCTTCAGGACCTTCTTCGGCAGGTACACTTGGAATTACCTGGCAGGCATAACAGAATCGTGATGAGGAGCAAGCATATGGTGTCTCATATCTATATACGAAGAGGAATTGGACTGGGTCTATGCCTTACACTCCTAGCTTTTGCGGGATGTAAGCAGAAGGACGTTACGGAAGAGGCAACAACATCGAAGCAGGTGGAATCTTCACAAGCAGAGACTTCGACGCCTGTCCTTCCGGAAGAAGATCCCTCCGAGGCAATCACCATAACGGAAGAAGCAGACCAGTATTTTCTGACGGGAAGCTATTTGAATATCGATGCAAACGCCTGCGTCTGTAGTACAAGGGACATATACGCGCCGGGAACGGCAGACATAATACGTGCGCAAGTGAGAAGCTTTGACGATACGGATATAGCAAAGATTGTAGAGCCGACATGGACAGAAGTGGATCGTACGGTAACCGAAGCTTTGGAGAATGTGTCAGGAAAGGATTTTCTATATACCTACAACGATCCAGACATAGGGGATATCCTAGTGAATTCATATGACAATGGCGGTTTTGGATACAATGCAGATATGGAACTGGTTGCGGCTATGTACGACAAAATCTGGACGCAAATTGGGCTAAGCGAAGTAGCTCCGGACTATGAAGATACGGTAGACGATACACAGACCTCCATACAGGCGTTCTATGCCAATTTGGGGCTTTCCTTCTCGGATTCCTATCTGGCATATTCGGCAACGCTTAACGGTACGGACTTCCAGACATACTTCTATTTCCAGACGTTGGAAGATCTGTATGTCTGCGGTTCCCCTGGTACATCGCAGATGACTTTTGACGGAGAACAGTATCGAGGGCTATATCCAGAAGCAATGGCCATTGTTAGTAATGGAGAGTATTATTTCATAAGCATTCACCAATATATGGATCAGACATCTGTCGTATCAGAAGATCAGGAACTGTGTCCATTGGAAGAGGCAAAGGATGCGGCCGTAACGGAGCTAGCCCAATTGTCCTCGAATGCAATCGAGATAACAAGGGTAACGCTGGGATATATTCCCATTGATGACGCAGAAGAAGGGAACAATTACTATTTACTACCGTGTTGGATGTTCACATATTCAGAAAATGTTTCGGGGTTTACTGGCATGAAGGATGCATTTGTTGACGCAACTACAGGCGAATGGATTGAGGCAACAAACGTGGACTATAGCGAAGACTGTGCATGAGGGAGAGATCGTGTCATGGCAGCCAAAAAGTTTGAGGATATAAATTTACCGAATTATATTGACAATACATAATAATAATAATGTAGAAGCATATGATTCACCATATGCATTTACTAATGAAAGGAATTGCAACATGAAAATGAAGGTACTCTTATCCCTTATCCTATCAATCATCTTACTTGGCTCTTTTGCATTCTCGGCAAGCGCAAGAACGAACCAATATACTGTCGTTAACGGCGGGAGCTCAGTTCAAGGAACTCCTACAGAAAAGCTAAGCGCCAGCCAGACGAACTGGTCTGTCCGAATTGACTCGTATTCATTTAATGGTCTTCCGAGCGGTATCTTTGGGGATAACGTGATCTATACAAGAATGAGAACCTCTGGCGGAACAATTGTGTCAGATATTTGTACGTATAGGAGTACGAATTGTTCTACGACGTACTTCAAAGCCTATACAAGCGGCGGGGGTAATGGTAGTTGGTTCCAACTATATGTATCCATGCCTTCGGGACCCTCTACTGGGGGGACTCTTTCAATAACATGGCAGCCATAACAAAGAAACGATGAGGAGCAAGCATATGGTGTCTCATATCTATATACGAAGAGGAATTGGACTGGGTCTATGCCTTACACTTCTGGCTTTTGCGGGATGTTGGCACAAGGAATCATCCGAAGCGACCCGTCTTACAACAACGTCGGTACAGATGGAGGCGTCACAAGAAGAGACAGTTGCGCCCGTCCTTCCGGAAGAAGATCCCTCCGACGTAATGGCTATCTCCGAGCAAGACGGACAGTATTTTCTGACAGGCACATATTCGAACATTACGGCAGACGCCTGTGTCTACAGTACACGGGACATATACTCACCCGGAACGGCAGACATAATCCGTGCGCAGATAAGAAGCTTTGATGATACGGATATTGCTAAGATCGTCGAGCCGACATGGACAGAAGTGAGCCTTATGGCGGAAGAAGCGCCTGAATATGAAGTTCCAGGAATGTATTACCAATACACGTACAGCGATCCTGTCATGGGGGATATACTTATAGATGCATACTGCAGTGGAGCGTTCTGTTATGAGGCTGACATGGAACTGGTTGTGGCTACGTACGACAAAATCTGTACGCAAATTGGGCTAAGCGAAGTAGCTCCGGACTATCTGGACACGATCGACGATATGCAGACCTCCATACGGGAATATTATTCCAAAGTGGACCTTACCTTCGTTGATTCCTATCTGGCGTATTCGGCAACACTTAACGGGTCGGATTTCCAGACATATTACTATTTTCAGCAATTGGATGATCTGGAGATCTACAACTCTTCAGAAAACCTGTATATGACGATAAATGGCGAAATGTGTATGGGTCAAGTTGTGGAAACTAGGGTCATTGTTAGTGGTGGAACAATCTATAATGCAAGCACCCATGGGTATATGGATCAGACGTCCGTCGTATCGGAAGATCAGGAACTCTGTTCACTGGATATAGCGACAGACGCAGCCGTTAGTGGCATATCGCAATTATCGACGAATCAGATCGAGATAACGATGGTGAAGCTTGGCTATATTCCCGTTGATGACGAAAGTGAATCGGGAGACCTGTATCTTCTTCCATGTTGGATCTTTACCTACGCGGAAAACATAATTGGATATACGGATGTAAAGGAAGCGTTGGTGGACGCAACCACCGGACAATGGATTGAGACAACAAATGAAGTCTATAACGAAGAAGGAGCATGAGGAGAAAACATGAAGAAATTTGTTTGCATTATTCTGTCCGTAGGGATACTTGTCTCTCTTTTTGGATGCAAAGAGAAAGAGGCATCAGATACAGCATCCATTACAACAACACCTCGAGATAGTAGCTATTTCTCTTCGCAGGTACTGACTCTTGAAGTACCGGAGGATGTTGATTATTCAGTTATGGATGCAACAACAGATGGTACAAATATAGCACTTCTGTTGAAATATAAAGATCCTGAGACAGCTGCGACTCTTTCGACTTCCATCTATCTGACAGATATGAAAGGTGCTTTCATCGCCAATATTGCCCCAGATGGTTATTCCATTACGAGATGCGATTTTATCTCGACAAGTCTACTTTCCGTCTTTGCAACGGATATGCAAGGCCAATTTGTACAGTTGCTTGTGGATAGAAATACGAATGAAATTGCTTCTACAAAAGTAGTTTGCACAGATACTGCGAGCTATTTTTGGGACTATATGTATTATGATAATCAGTGGTATTTCTTGTGCGACGCTGAAATTGCTGTATACAGCGATTCTTTTGAAAAGATTGGTACGATACCACTTGGTGATGCTGAGGCAAATAGTAATGCATTTTATATTCAGGACGACACACTCTGCATAGGACTTCCCATCGCGACGGGGACGGGGTTGTTTACAATTGACACGGACAAATTTGCCTTAATCGAGAACGGGAATGCATATGATTATGCAACGAATATGGAAAGTTTTACCAGTGGATATCTTCTTGATTATTCGGACGGAATCTTCAAGATTCACGCTGATAAGAAGAGCCGTGAAGAGATTCTGGATTGGAATCAAGTGGATATTCCACCGTCACAATATGCATATAATCTTCAGAGCACCTTCATTCTGTCGGAGGATTATGTACTTGTCGCAAGTGCTGCCGTTCTAAGTGGATCGGATGATCTGGTTCTGCTTACACATCAGGATACAAATCCGAATGCAAATAAGCAGACGCTCGTGATTGGTGGATACGGAGTTTCAGGGGACTCAACAATTAAGTATGCCGTATATGAATTTAATACGACAAATGCAGACTATCGCATTGAGCTTGAAGATTTTTGGACAAAGTATCCCTATACGGATGCTGCATCTATACTTACGGCTCAGACGGAAATGCTCACGGATTTTGCAGCGGGCGATAGTCCAGACATATTTTATGGTAAGGATTTCAATTATGAGACATGGGGCAAAAGCGGTATGGTCATAGATTTATCGGAATATATTGAGTCGGATTTTGATGCGTCTCTATATCTGGATAACATTATGGATCTTGCATATAGCGGAGACTCTTGCTACAGTATATTTCCTTCCTTCACGGTCAAAGGGTTTGTTACTCGTCCAGATGTAGTTGGAAATGACCCGTCAGTAACAATTGACGAGGTCATGCAAATATCGGAATCATTTGATGGTCAGACCATTACAAATGCCTACAAGACGGGTCTGGTCAATTCTTCTCTGCAGTTTTCCATCTCTTCATTTTACGATTATGACCAGAAAGAATTTGACATATCTGAGGAGGACTTTCAGACAATTCTAGAATATGCAGATGCGTTTGGCGGTGCGGATTCTGACCTCGAAGTTATGAATAATGATGCGAACGCGCTTTTTACGCATAACGAGCTTTGTTTTGAAGAAGCGAACATCTGTTGCGCATATGATTACAAAGAATATAGTCAGAGATCTGATTCGGGCATTATGTATGTCGGCTATCCTTCCATCAGAGACAGCGCGAGAGTGTGTATACCTAATAGCATGGTCGCGATATCCTCTGGGACAGAAGATGCAGATGCTTGTTGGGATTTTATCAAGGGAATGTTTTCTGACTATGTCCAGACAAGCATATCTGAGACCGTAAATATTCCGGTCCTGAAGAGTGCACTCGATAATCAAATTAACAAGGCGATGGATTCTGAGATTCGAAATGATGCTGATAAGGTTCTCGCCTCGCTATTTTCTGCTGATTGGATGACAAGTGAAGCAGCACAAGGATTCAGGGATACAATTGACTCCCTCAATTGTCTGTATTCATATGACGGATATCTTGGCGTCATTTTGCAGGAGGAGAGCAATTCGTATTTTACCTCCGACAAGCCCATCAAAGATGTGATCGCGAGCATGGAGAGTCGGATTAATCTGTATTTGGAAGAACAGTGGTATGGTGGGTCGTAAAGAACACGTAAATTATTAGGAAGTATTGAGGGAAGTCTTGCGGAAGTCTGCGGGGCTTTTCTTTTCTGTAAGTAAGGAATTCGTTCGCATTGCATAACTGGACAATCACAATTCTTTTCCGTTGTTGTATTATGGATGTATTAGTGATTATGAAGGGATAGTAAAATGGAAGTGAAATGCAGCAAGTATATTCATATCGGGATTACAGTTTTGTCAATACTCCTATTTCCCTTATGTTCTCTTTATCTTGAAGTCATTTTCTCAATAGCGCTTCACCATTCGCTTCTTGCATACGGGTATGGATTTAGCTTGTCCATTGGCGTGATGCTGCTTTGCGTATCGTTTGCTTTTCGCAAGGCAATAGTATCGTATGTTTTGCAGGGGATATTTATATCCTTCCTCTCCCTTATATATATCGCCCAATTTCTTTATTACCAAATCTTCAGGACATATTTTATTGTGCAGTCTCTGAAAGGCACGGGAAACGCCATGTTTTTCTCGGATGTACTATTTGACGAGATAGCTCGCAATCTAGGGTGGATCATACTTTTCCTCGCTCCTGTGGCAGTCATCTTTACCACGCAGAGATTTCTCCTTCACAGGCTCAATTTCACTTGGAAGCTTCCGATCACGTGTCTTGTCACCTCCCTTCTTCTGTATGGATTGACGGCGGGATTGGTACTTCATGATAAAGTGGGCGTTATCTGCCCGCGAAGCTTGTATATCAGCCAATTTGTTCCGGATAAATCCGCGCAGTCCTTTGGGATTTTGACGATGATGGGTTTGGACATCCGGTATAATGTGCTGCATTTGGCAGTTGATGAAGACCTTGCGGTTGAGCTGGATGACATCACATATATTAAGGCAGCAGACACGACGGAGACCGGCTCGTCGGAAACATCCGAGACAACGGAGGCACTTCCTGATGCTTCGCCAACACCTACTGCAGCACCAACGCCGACCCCGCAACCCAATGTGATGGATATCACGTTTAATCTCTCCGAAGAGGATGATACCTACCAAGAGATGAACGAATATTTTTCAAGCGTGACACCAACCATGACAAATGAATATACCGGAATGTTTGAAGGGAAGAATTTGATTCTTCTTACGGCGGAAGGGTTCTCAGGATATGTTATTGATCCCGAATTGACGCCGACTTTGTATAAATTATCGACGGAAGGTTTTGTGTTTGAGAATTTCTATACACCGGTCTGGGGAGTAAGCACATCGGACGGAGAATTCGTTGCAACGACGGGTCTGATACCGGAAGCTGGTGTGTGGAGTTATACGGAAGTTGCGGACAACTATATGCCATTTGCTTTTGGCAACCAGTTCTCCGCTCTCGGGTATACGACCAATGCGTATCACGATCACACGTACGACTACTATAATCGTGATCTATCGTATCCCAATATGGGATATACCTATGAGGCAGTCGGACTGGGGCTGGATATTGCGGTTACATGGCCAGAGTCAGATCTGGAAATGATGCAGGTAACCGTACCGGAATATGTCGGGAACGCGCCCTTTCATGTGTACTATATGACTGTCAGCGGACATCTACGCTATACCTTTTCCGGCAATTACATAGCAAACAAGAACAGAGATCTGGTTTCAGGGATGACGTGTTCTGCAAATGTGCAAGCCTATTATGCTTGCCAGATCGAACTTGACCGCGCGCTTCAAAGTCTTATCGAGCAGCTTGATGCGGCCGGACAGCTCGACAATACGGTTATTGCACTGAGTGCGGATCACTATCCGTATGGTCTGGAAGAGGCGGACTATAACGAGCTGGCAGGCAAGGATGTAGAGGAAACCTTTGAATTATATGAGAATACATTTATTCTATGGTGTTCAGATATGGAGGAACCTGTCTATGTAGATACGTATTGCTCGAGTCTTGATATAGCGCCAACGCTATCCAATCTGTTTGGACTGGAATATGATTCGCGTCTTTACATAGGAACGGACATTTTTGCAGACACAGCTCCGACGGTCATTTTTCAAGATCGCAGCTTCATTAATGACAAGATCATGTATAACTCCAATACGAATGAAGTGACCTTACTTACGGATGAGACAGTGACAGAAGAGTATGTTGAAGGCTGTATCCAAGCGGTAAATGACAAGTTCAAATATTCTTCGCTGATTATATCTGAGGATTATTACCGCTATCTTTTTGGGGGCGCGTCCTTATAGAGAGGTCTCAAACGGATAGATCCCATATGCCGTTTTGTCCTTTAGAAAAGTATTTTCAAAAAGTTATTGACCTCGAGTGAACTCGAAGTTTTATACTATGCGTATGGAAGCCTTTTGTATGAGGAGGAAAGAAAAAATGGATTATCGAGTATTTGATACGGTCGCAGCTAAGGCATCGCTGCTGGGTTTTGGATGTATGCGGTTTCCGCAAAAGGGTAATGAGATTGACGAAGCAGAAGCAGAAAAAATGATTGATACTGCTTACGCGCAGGGCGTCAATTATTTTGACACAGCCTATGTATATCACGATGGGAAAAGCGAAAATTTCACAGGTAGAGTGCTGTCAAAATATAGAAGAGACAGTTATTTTCTTGCAACAAAACTCCCCTGCTGGCTTGTGCAGTCGGTAGAGGATGCGGAAAGGCTATTTCAAGAGCAACTTGATCGCCTTGGGACAGATTACATTGACTTCTATTTGCTGCATTCACTTGGAGAAGAATCTTGGAATCGGATGGTGGAACTTGGAATTCTGTCATTTTGTGAAGAATTGCGCAAAGCGGGGAAGATTCGCTATTTTGGATTTTCTTTCCATGACGAATTCTCTGTTTTCGAGAAGATTGCGTCGTATCGTAAATGGGATTTCTGTCAAATTCAGCTCAATTACATTGATACGGAGACACAAGCAGGCATGAAGGGCTATCTGCTCACCGAAAAGCTAGGTATCCCGCTTGTTATCATGGAGCCTATCAAAGGCGGTTCTCTGGCAAATTTGCCGGAGGATATGGTGAAGATATTTGCCAAAGTGACTCCTGGCGCGTCACCCGCGTCCTTTGCACTTCGTTTTATTGCATCCCTTCCGAATGTCAAAGTGATATTAAGCGGAATGTCGACAATGGAGCAGCTTGTGGAGAATGTTTCACTTTTCTCTCCGCTTTCTCCGCTGACTGATAAGGAGAGAGCGGCAATCGAAGAGGTTTCCGCCGCCATTAAGAGCAAAGTCAGAAATGGCTGCACAAACTGTAGGTATTGCATGCCTTGTCCGGCAGGCGTAGATATTCCGGGCAACTTTGCTCTGTGGAATGAACGTGCGATGCTAAATAACGTTGGAGCAATTCGGTGGTTCTGGGGAATCGGCATGCAGGATAAGGTCAAGGCCAAAAATTGTGTCGGATGCGGACAGTGCGAAGAATTGTGTCCGCAAGGCTTGTCCATTCGCGATAATCTGGCGGTTCTTCAGCATGAACTTGATGAATTGTGCAAGTAACAATCGGATTTCAGAGAGAAAGAGGATATATATGACTGAAATGGTACATACAAAACCTAGATTCTCGATAACACGCAGAATCACTTACGGGGCAGTACTTCTGGCACTCACACTGGCACTACCGCAACTATTTCACTTCGTAGGAGGCGGGCAGGCCGGAGCCGTATTTCTTCCGATGCATATACCCGTTCTGCTGGGCGGTCTCGTTCTTGGACCGGTATTCGGCTTAGGGATTGGGGCGTTTGCGCCGATTCTGAGTTATGCTGTGACGGGTATGCCTATGGCGGCACGCTTGCCTTTCATGATCATTGAATTGGCCGCATACGGCTTTGCCAGCGGACTTTTTTACCAGATTTTCGGATTGCATAAGAAATGGATCGGGGTGTATGCCGCTCTGATTGGAGCGATGCTCATAGGTCGACTTGTGTATGCGCTCTCGATTATCCTCGCAGGAAGCTTTTTTGGATTCGTTAATATGAGACTGCAGGCAGTTATCGCCGCGACAATAACAGGGTTGATTGGAATTGTCGTTCAGCTAATTATTATCCCTCCCATTGTGCTTGCACTCAAGAAAGGCGGACAGCTTGATGGATTCATTCGTAATAGAGAACAGCTTAAATAGTAATCCAACATGGACTTTCGTCTGCGTGAAAGAAGAAATTGTATGGCACGCAGAGGAGCATGGTATCGCACCCATAATGAAGCTCCTTTCGGAGAATCCTGAGCTTCTTCGGGATGCGACGATCGAAGACAGGGTTATTGGAAAGGCGGCGGCACTTCTCTTGGTTTTTGGTCAAATAAGGGCATTGCACGCTGAACTAATTAGCGAATATGCCTTGGAGATTATGGCGAAAACGAGAATTGAGGTCCGATATGACCGCGTTGTCCCTTCCATCATGAATCGAAATAAGACAGGTATGTGCCCAATGGAAGAGACGGTACTATCAGAGGACAATCCGGAAATTGCATACGCGATGCTACGGCAGAAAATGAGTGGAGGCGCATGATGGGATATACGATTGGTCAGGCAGCGAAGAAGGTAGGGCTATCTGTTTACACCCTTCGTTACTATGAAAAAGAAGGACTGCTTCCTTTCGTCGAAAGAACAGAGTCGGGCATAAGAAGCTACAAGGATAGCGATTTTGATTGGCTAGGTATGATCGGATGTCTAAAAAATACAGGGATGAATATTCACGAAATTCGCGATTTTGTCGCTTGGTGCATGGAGGGTGATGTCACACTTCCGACGCGTATACGGCTTTTCTATTCTCAAAAGAAGGCGGTGAAGGAGAAAATTCGGGAATTCGAAGGATACCTTAAAAAAATCGATTATAAGATTGAATACTACGCGCAAGAGATGAGGCGTGCCGGTATGGATATCCCAGAAGACGATAGCGAAGAGACCCGCTGAAATCCGACTAAATTGTGAAGGAAAAGAATACAATTGCGTATAAAGCAGGTTGACAGTGTCGGACTGAATGTTATAATGAATGTAAGCTCCAGGGAATGCAAGTGAGACAAGTCCCACAAGGGAGAGCCGCCAAACCGAAGTTTTGCAGGTCGTCAGAATACGTGGTTGATATATTTTTAGTCTTTCTGATGAAGTAGCGAAGGTAAGGGGAGGAGAAACGAACGGCAATTGACGGTACATGCAAATGTATACAAGTTGCAAGTCAAGTGAACGAGTCTAGAGATTATATGACTGGTCGGAAGGAAGAGCTTTTTGTTAGGATACTTGCATATAGCAAGAGAAGGGCAAAGGCAAGGCGCTCAACACGAGAAGTACTACCAAGCAGGATAGTAACCAGAAATGTATGAGTTATTTCGAAACAGAGTAGAATGGTAATGGATTTGCAGATCATGATCGGAAACATTCGTGTCAGGGCGTCGGGTTGAGATTTTGGTTAATTAGGTTCGCTGGAGCTTACCGCTATAATGGCGGGGCAATACGGGAAGTCGGAGTTATCCGGCTTCCTGCTTTTTTTCTGTAATTCAGCCGGAGGTCTTTTCGATTTCGGCTATGTAGGGGAGATTCCTTCCCCTCTCTCGAATATCCATCCCATATCCGATGAGCCATTCATTTGTAATCTCATAACCGAAGTACTTTACCGGAACGTTGATTAACTGCTGGTCGGGGAGCAGAAGCAAGGAGCAGACGCAGATGCTTTCTGGTTTCCTGGCGTCTAAATTCTGAACAAGGTATGCTGTTGTGAGCCCCGTTCGAATGATGTCTTCAATAACAAGAACATCTTTACCTGTGATGTCCAGATCCAGATCTTTCGTGATTCGTACGATTCCGGTACGATTCGTCGTATTTGGGATCGTCCCAATGCTGATCAGATCAATACCAATGGGAATGGTTATGGCACGCGTTAGGTCAGAAAAGAAGTAGAGAGATCCCTTCATCACGCCGATGATCACAAGGTCTCGGCCCGCATAATCACGACTGATTTGTTCGCCGAGTTCAGTGACTCGTTTTTTCAGGTCTTCTTCAGAATAGAGGATTCTCTTCTGCTTGATATCCGCCATTTTGTTCTCCTTTCAGAGGGTTAACTTACGCCCCCGTTGAACCTTTCAACAAGGGAGTGAAAATCTTTCTTATACACAATGCGCACATTTGTCCCAGGATAGAGTTCACGAACTTTTTTGATCTTCCGATTCTTTTCTGTGACATATTTCTGATTCATGATGGTGAGTTCAATGTACGTGTCAAATTTAGTCAGGTAGAAGTCGGGACTGAAAGCAAGGGTTACATTGCCCTCCGCATCCCATTCGACCGGAAATGTTTTTGGCTCATATTGCCACTTAATCTGGTACATATCGAGAATGCGCGCAAATTCTGCCTCGGCGGCATTTTTGAAAATTGGAACGTCACATTGATGATCAACAGTCTCACTTTTCTTGTTTTCTCGCTCAAGGCGCAAACGCAACTCGTGTTCCTTTTGTATGGAAAGAATAGCCGACACACATTCATCCGCCGAGAGTTGCGCTGTATTGAGGGTCATGTGATAGAGGGATGAATCGGAAGAATTGACGCCAAATACCACGGAAACAAAACGTTTATGTTTCTTGTCAGCGGTCTCAAGAATACTGGCCGCCTCTTCTTCAGAGACGTGATATTGTTTCCGAATGCGAGCGATCCGTGTCTTGACGGGTGCCTCAATGCGGATATGCAGTGCTTCAGGATCATCGGCAAAAATAACCTGAGAACCAAAGCCGACGAGAACGGCAGACTGCGTCCTCGCCATCTCAGTGAGCGAGCGCATAAGTATGTCCAAATACGTAAGCCCGTCTTGGGATATATTCAGGAAGTATTTTGCACTCTCATTAAGAAGATGGCGGTCTCTCTCGCTTGCCGTCTGTGCAAAAAAGCGATCAATCAGCCCGCTGCGGGTAATGAGCTCACAATCTTGTCTACGGGCAATTGTTTCGGCAATTTCATCGCCGAAACTGCCGATCTGTCTTGATATAGTCAGTATCGACAAAATAACGCCTCCTCGAAATGGCGTGCGAGAGGTTGCTCGGTGATGAAGCACGCAATAGGATTATCGGGGGAAATTCACCGATTGATTTCATTATATCATAAGAGAAAGTTTGCAGAGATTTGGTGCGAAGACAGGAAATGACTAGGGATTCTCCTTGGCTTTACTGCCCCGTACAAAGGGTTTTCTCTCAATGCGATTGATGCGGGGGCGCAATGTGATTTCGCGAACACATATTTCCGGTTTTGCTGTTATGGCGTATTCAATTGCATCGGCTACCTGTTCGGGAGTTATATACGCACCTATCTCGTCTGAACAGGTGAAGTCTGCCTGTTCATAAAAGGATGTTCTCGTCATATCCGGTGTGATTACGGAGACGCGCACGCCGTATTTGCGTACTTCATCATATAGTGAATCAGCAAAATGTGAGAGACCTGCCTTACTTGCGGCGTACGCGCAGCCATGTGGCGCGGATGCCTTTGCAGAAATTGAAGAGACCATAAGAATACACCCCTTAGAGGCCTTTATGGCTCTAAGACAGTACTGGGTCAGCAGAATTGGCGCCTCAAGATTCAGCCGAAGCATCTGTGCAGTCGATTCGGAAGATAGCTGTTCGTGCGGACCAAACAGTCCAATTCCGGCGTTATTAACAAGAAGATCAAGACTTTCTTCTCGAGAAATAATGTCTCCTACGATTTCTGTCACGTGATCTGTGTGAAGCAAATCACAAGGGCAAAACACAAACAGGTCACTTTGCCAATCTGTCTTTGGTTCCGGCGCTGTTCGCGCAAGACCATAGACTTTGTATCCCAAAGCAAGTAGCCTTTTTGTGGTTGCGAGACCGATTCCTTTCGAGCAGCCGGTTATGATCGCGGTCTTTGTCATAAAAAGATCTTCTCCTTTGGGATGAATTGTTCCAAGATTCTCATATGCTCCCTACGCGTGTTTTCCTGACATATATCGGGATAAGTGACGATTCCGTTTTGATGAGTGTAATCATCCGAGTAAATATTTGTGTCTTGCCTGACTCTCGCGATGCGCCGGAAAAAAGTCTCATTCATACGGAAAAAACCATGGCTTACATCAACGATTTTGGATGAATCAAGGCTGGAAAATACTTCTGTGTAAAAGCTCTCGTACAATACGTCAAATTCCGGCCCGATAAATACCGGATCAAAACAAAGGCGTATGGGGAACCCGTAATCCATTGCCGTCCGGATCAATCTGATTCTGGCGGCGAGAGAAGGTGTTCTGTTTTCATTTTTACGTATAACAGCGTCAGGCGCAAGGGAAAAGGCATAAATCATGTTTTTTCTTGGCGTATGCGTGTGAAAAAAATCTGCTCTAGCACTTTTTGTCCGAATCTCAATATGTATTTGCGGATATTTTGCCGCAACCTCATCTAATGCATCGATGTAGAAAGATGCGTTTTCGAATGCAAGCAGATCCGTATCATAGGAAGCGGCTAATGAGATCGCATTCGTTTGTAAAGTCTCACAGGTTAAGGATTGGGCAAGGCATGCAATTGCAGACAGAAAATCGTCGGTGTTTACAAAGGCGACTTGTCCTGAAGATGGGTACATTCCTTGTAGATAGCAGTATTTGCAATCAAAAGGGCAGTTCAAGAGGAACGAAGTGTAAAAGAAGGCAGGGGTTCCGAAATTCTGACAGATTTCTGGCCCTTCATAGAGAAAGGGCGGCTCTTTTACGGCAAGAATGAGGAAGGGATGATTTCTCTGCCATAATTGATTCTGGTGTGGACGATTGAATACATCCTTATAATGGCGTACAAAAATAATCGGTGCGTCAGGATTGCTTCCGAGAATTATTTTTGCTAAAGGATAATCCCTGGCAGCGTATTCAATGTAGATCACGTGATACATTTTGCTCCTTAAGATCTGCAAGAAGTTGATCAAATGCATGTTTCCTGTCGCTTCGCGTTGTGACAGGCTTATCTGCCGCGCGTGCTAGTAAAACGGTCGGATCAAGGTCGTTTTGTTCTGCGCGAAGAAGAAGGCTTTGGAGGATTTGCCTCATTGCGACGGTAAGGCGAAGGGATCTAGCCGTAATCTCTAGAAGTTCGCTGATCTCACTTCTCATACGGGTTGGCTGTGCTGAGGTAATTTCGCAGTATGCCTTGTTTATTGTGCTTGTCAGAAAATCTGTGCGAGAGGCCATCATTTCAATATAGTCCGCGCGTGTAGTACTTATTTCGGCGAGATGATCCGATACGATTTTCAGTATCATAACCCGATGTGTTTCGAGAAGTCGAGCGGAGACTTCCATAAGTCCTGCTGATTCCATGTCACATAGAAGTGTGCCTTCTGGCTTGTGACGGATGTCGTCATCTTGTTCTCGGACGATGTGTGAGTAGCAGGCAATTGATTGACAGGGAAGTTCCGAAACCATGAATCGTTCGGGATAATAATCACGCTTCGTATCCATATCGGATACTTTTGCAATTTGAAATACACTGCCTATTGGAAGACACTTGTCAAAGCACCCGCAAAAGCCTACATTGACGAGCAAGTGATTTTTCGTATTCTGTCCGCATTGTGCGATAAGTAGCGTAGCTGCAATTGCCGCGCGCAATTTCCCCGTACCGCTTATGACCAAGGCAACCTCATCTTTTTGGTATATAGAGAAGGCAGTAACATCCATATTTTTTTTCAGACGAAAATAGGAGATGAATGGATCCGCTTCGATTTTTAGTGCAGTAACGATCAGAATCATACGCCGCTCCGATTCCTTAAGGTATTTCATTTTGCGGTTTTCGTTTCGCATAACCTAATCCGGAAAAAGTCGCGACTAAATCATCTGACTCATCATATATGTTGACACAGTAGCCGGTGATTTTTGTGTGATCAGACATACGCTTTGCAATTGCGGTCAGGTATTTCCCCTTAGGGGCTTTGAAGTATGACATACTGGCATTGATTCCAAGAGTCATACTCGACTGTGTATTGGAAGCCGCGGCAAAAGCATAATCTGCTAGGGTGAAAGAGGCTCCACCATGAACTACGCCTACGCCATTCAGATGAAAAGGAAAGATATCCATACGTGCGACAGCATATCCATCAGAAACCTCTACTAATTTTATGCCAACGTGCTCGGCAAAACGATCATTGCCAATGTTTTTTGTCAGTTCATCAATCATATAAAACCTCGCCCTACATAATCTGCGCTTGAGACGCATTCTTTTGTTAGTATACGACTTTTTTGCGTACAAAATGTAAAAATAGCGCATTTCGGTTGAAGGTACCCCAATAATATCGTAAAGTATAAAGGCACACAGACGATTCATACAACGATGATTTTGCGAAAAGAAATGTGCGCCACTCGCAAGTTCGAGGAGGATATATGGGATTCATCTCTCTTTGTGATGTAAACAAGACCTATCAGATGGGCGAGGTTACGATAAGAGCTGTCGATCAAGTCAGTTTCGATATAGAAGAAGGCGATTTTGCGGTTGTGGTTGGAGCTTCGGGTGCCGGAAAGACTACGATTCTTAATATTCTCGGGGGCATGGATAATGCTGATGGCGGACAGATTATTGTTGATGGCAAGGACATTGCAAGATATTCGCGTAAGATGCTGACGGAGTATAGACGTTTTGACATAGGCTTTGTTTTCCAATTCTATAACCTGGTACAGAATCTGACGGCAAGAGAGAATGTGGAACTTGCCACGCAGATTTCGCGCACACCGCTAAATGTCGATGAGGTCTTAGATCTTGTCGGACTGTCTGAAAGGAAGGACTATTTTCCGTCTCAGCTATCTGGGGGTGAACAACAGCGCGTTGCAATTGCACGTGCTCTTGCGAAGAACCCCAAACTCCTTCTGTGCGACGAACCAACAGGAGCGCTTGATTACCAGACAGGAAAATCAATTCTGAAGTTGCTTCAGGACACCTGCAAGAAAACGAAGATGACTTTAATTATCATTACGCACAATTCAGCTTTGACATCAATGGCCGACAAGGTAATTCGGATGAAGAGCGGAAAAATTGCGGATTTTTATGAAAATTCACATCCACAGTCTGTCGAGGATCTTGAATGGTGAGGAAGAAGTCTTTTTTCAAAGAAGCCTATCGGAACGTGTGGCACACAAAATCAAGATTCCTGTCGATTTTCTGCATTACGGCAATCGGTGTTGGTTTTTTTGCTGGAATCAATGCAACTTCTCCAGACATGAAGGATTCGATCGATCAGTATTTTTCTGACAGCAATTTGTCTGATATACGGCTTGTGTCGCCGATCGGGTTTTCGGAAGACAGTATTCACGAAATAGAGGAGACCGATGGGGTCGACTCCGTGGCAACTGGCTATACGAAAGATTTTTTCGTGACAACAGAAGAAAATTTGACAGTTACGACGAGAATTTTCAGCTATGATTCCGATACTTCCGATGTTCAGATGAATACTCCTTGGGTGGTCTCAGGGCGGCTGCCAAGCAAATCCGGAGAAATTGCGGTCTCGAAAACAGACTGTGAGAAGTTTGATCTGGAAATCGGGTCTCAAGTGACACTTTCTCTGCCAACGGGCGACCTCATATCGGATTATGTTTCGACTACGACATACACGATTGTAGGCGAGGTTGAGACACCCGTTTATTTTAGTTATGAGCGGGGACAGACGAATATCGGTGATGGATCGGTGGACACGTTTGCCTATATTTTTGAAGATGATTTTATATCCGCGCGACCGACCGATGTATATGTCCGCACGACTGATTCATTAAGCATGAAGGCTTATGATGAAGATTACGAGAGCAGCTTGGAACCGTTGGAAGAACAATTCACCCTTCTCGGGAAAGGCATAATGACACAGGAGATAGAAACGTATAGCTTGAAAATCTCAGAAGCAATCACGGATCTACAAAGTGAGCGAGCAGAGGCGCAGGCAATCATTGACCTGGCGAAGAATCAGGAAGATGCGGTGACCCAAGATGAGCTTTCAGCGGCGAGGGCAAGCGTTTCCGAGATTGATGAGAAGATCGAATATGCCAACCAAAAAGTATCGGCACTGAGTCAAGTAGCTCCATCTTGGTATGTTCTTGATCGAAGTGATAATACTGGCTACAAAGAATATGGAGATGATACGGATCGAATCGGCGCGGTAGCAAAGATCTTTCCTGTATTTTTCGTTCTGGTAGCCGTGCTCGTTTGCCTGACCACGATGACACGCATGGTTGAAGAGGAACGTGTGCAGGTCGGCACGCTTAAGGCTTTAGGGTACAATGCGAGAACCATCGCCGGCAAATATATACTCTATGCTATGGCGGCAAGTTTTCTTGGCGCTGCAACGGGGCTTTGTATTGGTTTTTGGCTTTTCCCGACAATTATTATGAACGCATATGCGGTTATGTATTCTCTTCCTGCACATCTGATTCATTTTCAATACAAGTTAGCGATATTCTCTGTTCTGATTGCAGTAGTCGCGATGCTTCTTGCCACTTTGTATGCGATTATCAATGAACTGAAAGCAGAGCCGGCGACATTGATGCTTCCAAAGGCACCGCGTCCTGGTAAACGAATCCTTCTGGAAAGGATTCGGCCAGTATGGAAAAGGCTGTCCTTCTCGTATAAAGTTACAGCGAGAAACATTTTCAGATACAAGCAGCGATTTCTCATGACCGTCCTTGGGATATCCGGGTGCACGGCACTTCTTCTTACGGGTTTTGGACTTCGAGATTCGATAGATGCGATCATGGTGAAGCAATTTGATGAGATTTTTCTTTACGATGGGCAGGTTCTTCTTGATACTAGTCAAGACACAAATAGCGATATTGTTGCCGAGTATCTGGCGTCATGCCCGGAAGTATCGGATTCTTTGGTTACAAATGTGCAGACAGGAAGCACTTTTTCTGCCGAGACAAAAACAAAGACGCAGACATATCTTCTGATCGCGAAAGACGAAGACCAGATCCATGATTTTTATAATCTCCGAGATCGTGAAAGTCAAAAAAGTATCAGTGTTGATGATTCTGGAGCCGTTATTACCGAAAAACTCGCTTCGCTTCTTCACGTCTCCGTCGGGGATCAGGTTTCGTTTGTTGACGCACAGAATCAAGTCTTTTCCGTCACAATTTCGGATATAACCGAGAACTATCTGACACATTACCTGTATGTTTCTCCGAAGTACTACGAGGAAGTAACGGGATCCGCGCCAGTATATGATGTGGTTGCCTTTCACCTGAAAGACGATCTGACGCAAGATGAGGTATCTGCCTTCAAAGAATCGGTCCTCAAAGAAAATGGTATCACAGCTGTATCCCTGACAAAAACGGTAAGGGGGAATTTCCATGTAGTTTTGGATAGTCTTAATTATGTGGTTCTCGTGCTGATTCTTTCTGCTGGAGCGCTTGCTTTTGTCGTTTTGTATAATTTGACAAATATTAACATTACGGAGAGGATTCGTGAAATTGCAACGATTAAGGTGCTTGGGTTTCGAGACAAGGAAGTGTCCGCCTATGTGTATCGGGAAAATACGATCCTGACAATACTGGGAATATTGGCAGGGCTTCTCCTCGGAATAGGGCTTCACAAATTTGTAATCCAAACAATGGAGGTCGACAACATGATGTTTGGGAGAATTATTACCCCAATGAGTTATGTATACTCCATTTTGCTTACCCTATTATTCTCCGTCATCGTGAACTTTTTAATGTATTTCAGACTACGCAAAATCAATATGGTGGAGTCAATGAAGTCCGTTGATTAGCAGATCTGATTTTTCCCTCTCTTTTTGGATTCGTACAAATTGGCGTCAGCTTCCTGAACCATCTCAAGGGAGTCAATCTGATCGCAGTAGCTTGCTGTCCCCAGGCTGATCGTCATCAAAGGATGATTGCCGCGATATTTCAGTGGCGTTTCTGAGATGAGCAGCCGTAGTCTTTCTGCAAGCTCAAGAGCACCCTTGCGATCTGTGTCGGGAAGAATAATTGCAAATTCATCTCCGCCATAGCGGAAAGCATAATCGGAAGAACGAACATGGGAAACTAACAGATGTGCGACGTGCTTGATTGCCGCGTCTCCGACAAGGTGACCATAATGATCATTCACCTCTTTAAATGTATCAATATCAATCAGAAGCAAAGAGAAGGTAGCCGAATAACCGCGCCCACGCATACGGGCATAGATTCGAGCGGTTTTGCGAAGCGTCTCATAGAAATATCTTCGATTATATAGGCCGGACAACTCATCAACGATCGAAATCTCTTTGAGTTTCTCATTTGCGACGGCAAGTTCGTGATTAAGGCGTTCCAACTCTTCTTCTGCCTTCTTGAGATTGGTGATATCGCGAGATGTGCCCCATGTCCCTACGATTTGGTTGTCTGCGTCATAGAGGGGATACTTGGATGCGGAGAACCAGACAGATTCACCATTAGCCTTAGACCATTTCTCAACGCGACCAAGAATGGGCTCTCCCGTCCGCATGATTCTCTGCTCGTCCGCAGCGGCGGCTTCAGCAAATTCAGGAGGATAGAAATCGCTATCAGATTTACCTATCAAATCATGGGGATCATCATAACCGAATTGCTTCGCGTGCGCCTTGCTATTCAGAATAAATGTACTCTTGCAATCCTTAAAATAGATGGTATCCGAAGAATTGTTCATAATTGTCCGAATGAGTTGACTGTCACCAAGATTAGGTACACGTATTGGCAAAACTGCGTCAAGTGGTGCGATAAAATCGTCTTGAGCAAGGTGATCCTTAGTCATGAGACCTCCCAAAATAATTATTTTCTACTAACACGAATACATTATATAACGAGACGGAAAAAAGTACATGGGAAAATAAGAAAAAGTTTACGAAAATTTCAAACCTCACAAAGAAAGTATTTGTCAAGAAATAGACAGATATTTCAAAAATCGTTGTATAATTAACTCAGCATTTCTCAATATAGGGAAGGTGCGTATGTGCATTACTTGAGCGGAGGCATACAGCAATGAAGAGGGTATTGTTTGACTTAGGCGAGACGTTATTCATGACATCAGCAGTCACCTATAAAGCCCTCTCTGACACGCTAGAAGAATTCTCCTGTCTTACGCCGGACGGAGTGTCCTTGCAGGTGCAAGAAGGAGACACAGATAGAGAGATCTGCCTGGCATATTTGCCAGAGAATGTGGAATTTTGTTCCTTTCACGAGGCGTATCTTCGTAACGAATTAGCGGCCGTTACATCTGTTGGCAGAATGGATTCAAGTATAGTCGAAATGCTAACAGATCTCGTCGCCGCAGGCTTTTTGCTATATGTTATTACTGACCGAAGTGATAAGTATCTGAAGAAGGTTTTGCGCGACATGAAGATTGAGTCCTTCTTTGTGGGTGTAATTTGCAAGAAGACGGAAGCCGCGCGGATTCGCGCTGTCTCTGAACTGATCGCTTCTGACGATTTGGCAGTATTCGTTGGGGACATGCCTTCGGACATGCTGTTCTCGGCAAAGATCCATCTCCCTTCCATTGCTGTACATTATGGAACTGGTGAGGCGGAGGAATTATCCGGTGCAACATATTTGGCAGAGAGCCCAGATGATGTAGTCAATAAAGTAATTCAGATCGACGCATACCATTCGGTTATGCAAGAACTGATTATTAAGCGTCAAAACAAGATTATTGGGATAAATGGGGTTGATGTCTCAGGGAAAACCCGATTTGCATCCAATTTGAAGAAATACCTGGATACGAAGGAAATACCGTCAATCATCATTCATTTGGATGATTATCGGAATCCTTTTGCAAAGAGATACCATGGTGAAGATGAGATGGAAGCGTATTACTACAACGGGTTCAATTACAAGAAGCTTATTTCGGAAGTGCTTGAGCCATTATCAGAGAAGGGCACTCTTGACACAGTTATTTGGTGTCTGGATTTTGAAGCAGACCGATATGATTTAGAGAGACATTACAAGATCGACTCGGATACGATTATCCTCATTGAAGGGGTATTGATGTTCAGAGAACCTTTGATCGATTATATTGATGGGCGCATTTTTTTGAAGACAGATTTTGATGAGGTAATCTTTCGAGCGACCATGAGAGATCAATCGGATCAGAGACAGGAGATTGTCGATCTATATAACGGCAAACTCATTCCTGCTCAGAAGAAATATATGAGGCAGTATTGTCCGGCAGAGATCAGTGACATCGTAATTGAAAATACTTATTACCGACGACCAGAGGTAGTCATCAAGGAAAGAGAAATGATTTAATTGGATAGGATCGGCGGAGGGCAGAAATGGGAAGAGCATTTTTACTTAGTTGTCATATATGCAGTTATAAGAAAGAAGTACATATTGGAATATCTGGAAACGAAGCGACAGAGAAAGAGCGACTTCTGGAATTGATTCGGAAGGGCGCCTATGGCGAGGATATGCAGACGTTTATTTTGCATCATCCTGAATCGGAGCTTACTGCATTTCAAGCCATCTTTGCCTGTACGCAGTGTGGGAGTATTGAAGAAAGAATGCGAATATGCCTGAAAGACGCTGACGTCTCTTTTGTATATCGGAATTACTGTACAAAATGCCGCGGGCGTATGGCACATGTTCATGATGCGTCGAATGTTCATTGCCCAAATTGCAAATCGCCTATGGCAATCTCTCAAAGTGCCTCATGGTAGTGTATTCCTGTCAGAAAGAAGCAGCGTGCCATACGTGCATTTTGTGTACCTCGTTGGATTTTCAAGCGTAGGATCGTAACGTATACTATCAATCGTGAGCAGTAAGCATAAGGTGAAGAGGCGAAAATTGTGAATTTATCGACATATGGGGAGGATCAGAACATGGGAAAAGGAAAAGCACTGATTATCGGATGCGGTGGCGTTGCCTCGGTTACAATCCATAAATGTTGCCAAAACAGCGAAGTTTTCAAAGAGATATGCATTGCAAGCCGAACGAAAAGCAAATGCGACAAACTTAAAGCAGAATTATCCGGTGGAAAAACAAAAATTATCACCGCAACCATTGATGCGGATGATGTTGATAAACTTGTTTTGCTGATCAATATTTTCAGCCCAGACGTTGTGATAAATCTTGCGCTGCCCTATCAGGATCTGGCGATTATGGAAGCTTGCCTCAAGACGAAGACACATTATGTTGACACAGCGAATTATGAGCCAAGGGATATTGCGAAATTCGAATACAAGTGGCAGTGGGATTTTGCCGATCGTTTTAAGGAGGCCGGACTTACAGCACTTCTTGGATGTGGGTTTGATCCGGGAGTGACAGGCATTTTTACGGCGTATGCCCTCAAACATCATTTCGATGAAATTCATGAAATTGATATTCTTGACGCAAACGCGGGAGATCACGGTTATCCGTTTGCGACAAACTTCAATCCAGAAATCAACATCAGAGAAGTCTCCGCACGCGGCAGCTATTGGGAGAATGGTTCATGGGTCGAGACAGAGCCAATGGAAATAAAAAGAGAGTACAATTTTCCTGAAATTGGAAAGAAGGATATGTATCTCCTTCACCACGAGGAAATAGAATCTCTTGCGAAGAATATTCCGGGCGTGAAGAGAATACGGTTCTTTATGACCTTCGGGCAGAGTTATCTGAATCATCTCAAATGTCTTGAAAACGTTGGAATGACATCCATTGAACCAATTGAATTTCAGGGTCAGCAGATTGTCCCCTTGCAATTTCTAAAGGCAGTCTTGCCCGATCCGGCATCTCTTGGATCGAGAACCAAAGGCAAGACGAATATAGGCTGTATATATAAGGGAATCAAGGATGGTCAGGAGAAGACGTATTATATTTACAATGTCTGTGATCATGAGGAATGCTATAAAGAAGTTGGCTCACAGGCAATATCTTATACGACAGGTGTGCCGGCAATGATCGGTGCAATGATGATTTTGAAAGACCTGTGGAAGAAGCCAGGCGTGTATAACGTAGAAGAATTTGATCCGGATCCGTTTATGGAGGCCCTTACAAAATGGGGTCTCCCCTGGAAAGAAAGCTTTGATCCAGATTGCGTGGATTGAGGCGATGGATGAAGAGAAGTATTTTCTAGGCTTACTGGATGAGGATTTGAAAACTCCATATTATGCTGTTGATGAGCAAAAGCTAGTTTACAATCTGACTTTGCTTGAAAATCTCGCGAAGCAGACGGGGTGTCGTATTTTGCTTGCGCAAAAGGCTTTCTCCATGTTCTACTTCTATCCGCTTATCGGACAGTACCTTCACGGGACAACGGCCAGCGGATTGTTTGAGGCGCGACTCGGGTTTGAAGAGATGCATAAAGAGAACCATATTTTTTCGCCTGCTTATATTCCGGCAGAATTTGATGAGATTGCAGAAATATGCGATCACATTATTTTCAACTCGTTTTCGCAATGGAAGCGATTCCGCAGTACGTGCCTGAAGGCGGGAAAGAAGTGTGGAATACGCATCAACCCTGCGTGCTCGACGCAGGAACACGCAGTGTATGACCCATGTGCAAGGGGATCACGTCTAGGTGTGACACACGAGCGTTTCGAAGAGAATGAATTGGAGGGAATAAGCGGACTGCATTTTCATACTTTGTGCGAGCAAAATGTGGATGCCCTTATCCATACGCTTGAGACATTCGAAAAGAATTTTGGCAAATATCTTTACCAAATGGAATGGCTGAATATTGGCGGCGGACATCACATTACCCGGGAAGATTATGATTTTAGTCTGCTTGTCGAGACACTCATTCGGCTTCGGACTACGTATGATATCCAGATCTATATTGAACCGGGAGAGGCAGTCGCGCTCAACACGGGATTTCTGGTCAGTGAAGTTGTTGATGTCATTGAAAACGATGGAGCCATTGCGATTCTTAATGTGTCAGCTGCTTGCCATATGCCGGATGTGCTTGAGATGCCATATCGTCCGGAAATCGCCGGAGCGGCAAAATCAGGCGAGAAAAAGTATACCTATCGGCTGGGAGGCCCAACCTGCTTGGCAGGAGACATCATCGGCGAATACTCTTTCGATCATGCCCTGAAAATCGGCGAGAAGTTGATTTTCAAAGACATGGCGCACTATTCAATGGTGAAAAACAATACATTTAATGGCATGCCACTCCCCGCTATCGTTGCAGTAGATAGAGAGGGAAGGCTCAAGGTCGTGCGAGAATTCGATTATCGGGACTTCAAAGGACGTCTATCGTAATATTTATATAATCACATTGATTTGGAATTCTATTTATAGGGGCTCATAATCTTTTTGGCGATATTCTCGGGAGAATTCTCGTTCTTCCCGTCAAGATCATCAAGGGTTATATTTGTTAAATCGCTTGGAAGATCGTCGTATTTCCTTGAACACCAGATCGGACCTGAGGGGTGAGCGAGAGTCGGATCATCACAAGAATTCTGTTCGATTTCCTTCTTCTCCGCGTTTCTATCAGGGAAAGTAATCTGATCAATCTCAGGGCGGCGCTCTTTGCTATGAAGGGCATACGCCCCTTTTGTATGAGACGAAGTACCTATCAGGGGACTATCTGGCGATGGCCTGTTGGAAAAGAAATATTCTGCACGATCATTTGGCATACTTTCAGGATCAACGGTCGATGCAGAATTAGTTGGATCCTCATCCGTTTCAAAAGAAGCCTTTACTCCGATATTCGATAATAGGCACGGCTTCTCTGGTTTTTCGGCTGATACTAGCTTTGCACCGCAGAAGGAGCAAAAAGCGGCTTCGTCCCCTTGGAAATTCCCGCATGTAACGCAACTCTTCATTTGCATCCCCCCAGATGTAAAAAAATGCTTTTATAATCAGGCATTATTATATTAAATTGTTAAGAGGAACTTGGCAATTACTTTTTATCATTATACAGAAAAATTCGTAAGAATATATTAATTTATTTCTTACGTGAGGGGTGCTATATTCAAATGCAGATACATGGGATGAAGGAATCACTTGATAAGGAGAGAAAAATGAGAAAGAGAATCATATCGATTATACTCATGGGAGCCATGCTTCTTTTGTTTACGTCATGCAAGGCAGATAGCGGGGATAAAGAGAAAACCGTTTCTTCTGATACGACGATGAGTCTGATTTCCACTTCAACGACTTCGCTTGAAACCACGCAGGATGTGTCTTTGGATCTTCTTCCCTATCAGGATTCATCGCTATCAACAGCGGAACGTGTTTCTGATCTTCTCAGTCGAATGACATTAGAGGAAAAAGCAGGACAGATGGTGCAGGGTGTAATTGGTGATGTTACTGAATCAGAGATGACATCACTTTATCTTGGCTCTGTTCTGAGCGGTGGAGGCGCATATCCCGGAGATAATTCAATTGATGCATGGCAGGATCTGATTTCGCATTATCAGGAAGGTGCACTAGCTACACCGTTGTCCATTCCGTTTATCTACGGAATTGACGCTGTTCACGGCGACTCAAATGTATATGGAGCCGTTATTTTCCCGCAGAACATTGGGCTTGGGGCAGCAAATGATCCGACTCTCATGTATGCCATGGGTGCAGCTGTTGCGGAAGAAATGAAACTGACGGGAACTCTCTGGAACTTTTCTCCCTGTGTTGCCGTCTCGCAGGACCCTCGTTGGGGGCGTGTCTATGAAAGTTACTCAAGTGACCCGGCGCTGGTTTCAGAGCTTGCACTTGCCTATATGGATGGACAACAGGACCACGGAATTCTGTGTACAGCCAAGCACTATGCAGGCGATGGTGGTGCCGAATATGGAACAGGAGAAGGGCAGAATTTGATTGACCGTGGAGATGTGACTGTCTCCGCCGAGGCGTTTAGCGAGTTGTTCTTGTCGCCATACAAAGTCCTTGTTGACAATGGAGTTCAGTGTATCATGGTTTCCTTCAGCTCCTATAACGGAGTGAAGATGACGGAAAGCGAGTACTATTTGACAGAGGTGCTTAAAGGCGAATATGGCTTTGATGGATTTCTTGTTACTGATTGGGAAGCAACGGATGGAATGAGCGGAGCGGATTTTGAAGATAATGTTATTCTGGCAGCAAATGCCGGAATTGATATGTTTATGGAACCCTACCGTTACGAGGAGACTTGCGAGGCAATTATTGATGGTGTGGAAACAGGCGCCATCTCGGTGGACAGAGTGGATGATGCGGTAAGCAGGATACTCACGGTAAAATTTGATATGGGACTCTTTGAGGATCCATATCAGGAGAACCTGACGCATGATGTGACAGAACTTGGAAGTGATTCTGTCCGCGCCATTGCAAAACAGCTAGTAAGCGAGTCTTTGGTACTTCTTAAGAATGAAGAAGACATACTTCCGCTGAAGGCAGGATCGAAAATATATGTTCTGGGTCCGGCAATTGACGATATTGGTGTCCAGTGCGGCGGATGGACGATGTCATGGCAAGGGCTTACAGATGTTGAAAACGGTGGAGAGATCACACCAGGAACAACGATTCTGGAAGGTCTGCAGGAATATGCTGCTGAATATGGTTTGGAAATTATAACTGACCCTGCAAGAGCGGAGGAAGCTGATGTAGTTATCCTTGCGGTTGGTGAACAACCATACGCAGAATTTGAGGGAGATGTTGAGGATATCTCATTAACGAGTGAAGTGGCACTTAGCGGAAATACGTCGGCAATCGAAGAGGCTGAGGCTCTCAATAAACCAATCGTCACGCTCCTCGTTGCTGGAAGACAAATTGAAATAGAGGACTATATGGATTCGTGGGATGCGATCGTAATGTGCTATCTTCCGGGAACGCAGGGCGATGGAATTGCATCTGTACTAACGGGCGAGGCAGATTTCACCGGTACTCTTCCGATGCCGTGGTATGCATCGACTTCTGAGATTGGAAGTGAGAGTCCTTCGCTCACTTTCGATATCGGGTACGGTTTGAAATACTCGTAATGACACAAATGAAAAGGGAATGAAAAGGAGGCCTTCTCGGGCCTCCTTTTTGCGTATGACAGTAATATTATTATCAGCTACCACATGTATTCTTTGATATCTCTTGAAAAAGCAAGCAACACGAAGGATACAAGAGAGCTAATCGTGTAAGTGATAACAGCGGCTTGCTCCCCAAGTAGATACGGGGCGGCAAAAACATCCATCAGGAAGGTATAAATCTTCTGGTCATGCGAGACAATATCAAAGTGGGCAAGAAGGAGAAAAAGAAACGCGAGCAACGCGAGAAAGGATAACACAGCACACACAATTCTTGCCCAATTCTTTCTTGCTACCAACAAAACGAGAAGCAATGCAAATACAGCAAGAAAACCGATCTGTCCAAGAGGATTAGAATTTATACTATGACGGATTCTTCCAATAAAGTCGACAAACGCCAAGAAAAACAGGAGAAAAGCCAAAAAGACTGTCAGGGTATGTCCTCTGGATACATTGGCACTCATAATTGCACCTCTTCTAAAGCATCGTGATTTCCCACACAGAAAAGCAAATAACAAAGTGATTTTAGTATTTCTATGGTTTTCTGTCAAGGATGATTATGAATTTCGCTACTTAGCATAATACATTATATTTTGTGAAAAGGATTTGATTTTTCGCACAAAGAGGTCATAATTTATGTTTTGTTTACTTTTCTGCATTCAAAAAGAAACAGTAGATATTGAAAACAAGGCTGGCATATGAAAAAATGTATATAAAAATTGACAGAAGGAGGTGCATGGATGAGTCAGGAAGAGATGTACCCAAATTCGATTCGTTTACATAGCCACAGGCAAGAAATCTGGTGTGGAGATCTGGATTCGCTTTGCTACCAATCTGCACAGTCGAAGAACAGATTTATTCAGGAATTTGCCCGCTTTCGTGCCGCCTCCAATATGACGTGCATGGTGCTTAACCTCGAAGAGATCTATGTAGATGAAGATTTTGCCGGAGTTATCGCTGCGGAAATTTCGTCGATCCCAGAAAGACATGTCAAGATTGCTTTTGTCGGACTCGATCCAAAAAGCCAGCGACATATTATCGTTTCACTTACTAGCTGGCAAGTGCGTGTCAGCTATGATTTTTTCCCAATAGCTCCCCTTGCAGAGAAGTGGTTCTCGGAAGAACCCGAAGGCAGTATTATGAGGATATAAATATATATCAGCTCACTTTCTATGTTACCTTGTTTCTGCCGTCTAGTTTTGAATGGTATAGGCGCATGTCTGCCGTGTGAAGAAGCCTGCTTAGTTCTTTCTCCTCGTCATAACACGCAACACCAATACTTGCAGTCGGATGACAAGCCTTTCCTTGAAGGACAAATTCACTTTTTGCAATGGACAGACGAATCCTTTCGGCGGCATCCTTTGCCATAGCTAGATTGGTATTGGGAAGAAGTAAGATGTATTCATCTCCTCCGACGCGGAAAACATTTTCTCCCTTTCTGCAAAGTTTCTGCAGAAGACTTGAAATGTGTCGGATCGCATTGTCCCCATCTAGATGTCCAAAAGTATCATTGATTTCTTTAAAGTGGTCGATATCTATGGCAATGAGCGAAAAAGTATCTTTCGGTGTCGGATGAGCGATACGCAAGATTCTTTTTTCCATTTGCTTCAGCAACTCATAGAAGTACTTGCGATTGTAAATGCCAGAGAGGTCGTCGATTCTTGATTGCTCACGAAGTTTCCTGTTGGCACGCGCAAGTGCCGCCTCGGCCCTTTTGAGATTCGTTATATCTCGGGAAGTCCCCCACGTGCCGATTGTGTTGCCGGTTTCATCGCAGAGCGGATATTTGGATGCGGAGAACCACTTCAATTCACCGTTATGCATAGTAAGTTTCTCAACCGCGTTGATCAGAGGAATGCCCGTTCGGATAATTTCCTGCTCTTCCCGGAACGTCTTGTCAGCAAAAGATTTTGGGAAATAGTCATAATCGCTCTTGCCGATCATTTCAGCAGGGTCGCATAGATTGAAGCCAAGAGCGTGCGCCCGGCTATTATATACAAACCGCGACTGTAAATCCTTGAAATAAATCGTGTCGGAAGAATCATTCATTATGGTATGAAAAAGTAACGAGCCTGCAAACGCATCGCGAACATAAGTATTTCCCGAACGACATTCCTTATCTGGATCCTTGTCATGAAATAGAGCAGGTGGTTTCTGATTCATCTACTTACCCTAATAGCCGCGGAGGTAGCACGGCATGCCAGTCATCTTTACAACGAAAATAGCGATTCCTACGCTGATTTGAAACGACTCATTTGCGATGTAAAAATATATGGAAGAAAAAATTTCCATACTGATCTTACGAAAACAGTATCTTACATCATTATGTAAAATGTCAATGGAGAGGTAAAATAATAATTTTCTTTCTCTTTTTTCTTTGTTTTGGTGCATAATATAAAGGCAATATAAAAGGGAGGGAAAGATATGGAGTATGTAATTCAAACGAAAGGCCTCACGAAGTCGTATGGCGGTATTATGGCAGTAAGCCATGTAAATATCAATGTTAAGCAGGGCGACATTTATGGATTTATCGGAAAAAACGGCGCGGGGAAGACAACCTTCCTGCGCATGGTTCTTGGCCTGGCCGCACCGACTTCCGGTGAAATTGCGCTATTTGAATCGAAAGAACTGGGAGCGCAGAGAAACAAAATCGGATCAATTATTGAAACCCCCGCGCTTTTTCCTTTCATGACGGCAAGAGAGAATATGGAAGCCCAAAGAAGACTTGTTCCTGGCGCGACAAAGGAAGACGCGGCTGAGCTGATTAAGCTGGTGGGCTTGGATAATGATAAGAAGAAGAAAGTCAAAAATTACTCTCTTGGCATGAAACAACGACTGGGTATTGCTGTGGCACTGCTCGGAAAGCCGGAGGTTCTTCTACTTGATGAACCAGTTAATGGACTGGACCCGATGGGAATTATTGAGATTCGGGAGCTTATTTTGAAGCTAAATAAAGAGAACGGTATCACCATTCTCATTTCCAGTCATATTTTGGGAGAGCTCTCAAAGCTTGCGACACGATACGGAATTATTGACAGAGGAGTTCTGATCAAGGAATTCACGAATGCTGAAATAGAGTCTGGAAACAATAGATATATTCAGATTAAGTCCAAAGAACCGCAGAGAGTCCAAGAGATTCTTACGCACTTGACGACACCGGACAAGATCGTTATCAGAGATCAAAATACGATTTTGTTGTACGACTACGTTGATCGATCAGCGCAAGTGAATCGAGAACTGGCACTTCAAGGCGTATGCGTAGATGAAATTTCCGTTCAGGGAGAGGATCTCGAAAGCTTCTTTGTTGAGACAATGGGAGGAATGAAGGCATGATTAATTTGTTATCTAGTGATATATATAAGCTCTACAAGAGAAAGTCACCCTATGTATTTCTTATCATTCTTCTCGGATTGGCTATACTGGAAACGGGGATTATATATTTAGCAATTCATTTTGCAACCGAGACGTATGACTATGACTATACAGTAAGCGCACAGCTTCCTGCGCTCGTATTTTCTTCCCTTAGCAATCTTTTTATCGCAATCTTCTCTGCGCTCTATATTTCCAGCGAATTCTCGTATGGTACCATGAAAAATATAACCTCACGAGGCTATTCGCGAATGGCTGTTTACTTGTCAAAATATATCTGCGTAGTTCTGTTTTCCTTCGTCTTATTAGTCGCAAACGTATTTTTTAACATAGTGACGCTTGGCATTTTCTTCGGATTCGGTACATTTTCATCAACTATGCTGCAGGACATTCTTCTTCTCTCTTCTCTTTCGCTACTCATTAATTGTGCCGTGTGCGCGGTATATACGTTCTTCTCGTTTTTGCTTGCCAACGTTGGTTCGGCACTCGCGATTAACCTTGTCATCAATACTCTGATGGGAATGATCCTTTCACTTATTGATTTTGGCTTATATATTGTGAAATCCGAGGTAAGCGTGAGCCGATATTGGATCAATAATCTGTCCGGATACCTGAGCGTATATTCGCCGGCAGATAAGGACGTACGCATCACGTTGATTGCGGCGCCCATCTATATTGTTTTTTTCCTTTTCTGCGGCATCGTCATCTTCGGGAAAAGAGACATCAAGGCATAACGGACATGAGGATTCGGAGATTCGTTCTGTCAAATCCGCATAGCGAATGTCTGAAGCGCACTTGTATCGAGGTGAAACATGTCACAAACATATCTTGACGCAGCAAAAAGAGGCAAGTTCAATGCTGCTCGCGTGGCGCTATCTCTTCTGGTTATTCTTTTTATGTGGCAGGTAGTCGGAGCGATACCCTACCTGATTTTGGTCATGGATGCATTGCTCAATCCGAATTCAGGGATGAGCATATCGTATGATACGATGTCGTTGACAGGCGGAAATTCGCTCATCAACTATGTGGCGATCAATTGTACCTTTCTCTTTTTTCTGATCGGCATTTTTCTATCTGTTCGTTTTATTCATAAGATTCCTTTTCGTTCCCTTATTACGCCTCTTGCCAAAGTCAATATCAAGAAGGTTCTGGTTGCTTTTGGCGTCTACGGGGGATTCGTCGCAGTGACAACGGGCGTAGAAGTTCTTTTGGGAACGCTGAAATTACAATATGTTTTTGATGCAAAGCCCTTCCTGATTGCTCTTCCGATCATTTTGATTATGACGCCAATTCAGACAACCACGGAAGAACTATTCTTCCGTGGGTATGTGCTGATAGGATTTGGCACACTACTGCGAAATAGAATTGCGTTATCGGTCATTTCGGGACTGATATTCATGACGCCACACCTGCTCAATCCTGAGGTGTTTGCGGCATTTAGTAAGGGTGTCTTTCCTGGTTTGATGCTCGTGGCATATTACTTTACCGTCGGTTTCACCTTCTCATTCGTGACGCTTCTGACAAACTCACTTGAGTCTTCAATCGGAGCGCATGCGGCAAACAATCTATTTGCATTTCTGCTTGTCGGATATGAGAATTCTGCGATTCCAACGAAAACAATTTTCTTTCAGACCGGCGGATCTGTTCCGATCGAGTTCGTGCTTCTGCTTATTACCTCGGCGCTTTTTTGTCTGATCATGTACAAATACCATACGAGAGGCGACAGGCAAACTTCTTCTTCAACCATATATGCATTAGCCGATGACCACGAAAAGGAAGATGCAACGTAATCCCAAGTGCCTATCTGACGTAAAAAGGGGTCTTGCCCTGCGTCATCTTCTCACCAAAAGGTTCGGAAGCAGGAACAAGGCTGATCGCATCTCCATCATGCGGAAGAGAAGATGCCAGACGCGTTATTGCGGTGAATAGAGATTCCTTATCTCCATCGAAATCGACGACAATGAGTACACTTTTCTTTCCTGCGCGAATCATTTGCAGGATATAGGCGCGGGACACGTCCTTTCGCGAGCGAAAGAAATTCGCAAGTGCAGAGACTAAGAGTGTCGAGTCCGTTTCCGGCTCACCAATATATATTTTTTCCTGAGAAGGGGACGAAGAGGACTTCTTTGCAGAAGTGGCTTTCTTTTGTTTCCCGAGCTGATACTTGATTGACTGAATCATTCCTCGACGAACCATCATATTATGACTAAAGGGATTGATGACAAATCCGCCGAAAGAAGAGCTCTGCGTCTTAACCATTTCTCCAAAGTCCCAAAATGTCAGAAGAGCAATTTGCATGCCGCTTTTATATCCACTCCATTTCAGAAGTTCGTTTTTGTCTGTAAATGCCATATGGAACACCTCGCCATCTGCGCTTTTAAACGAATGAAACGAGATTTTTGTTCCATGAGGAATCGGCATAACGCCACCACTTTTCGCAGATGCATCTGCCATTTCGGGCGTGAAGTCTACAATGACAGGAACAAGAAAACGCGCCGCCAGCATGCTGCTTATAAAGAGGTTCTTGCTTTCAGGCGTATTTTCTGTCTTCACAAGCTCAATTTGTTTGACCAATTCATCATTTGCAATGGGTTTATTTATATCAAACATCATAATGGGCACCTCGAATGTCTTATATTTTCAACTTCTACATGATAGCACAAGATCGTTTTGTGCGGAGAGAAATTGAGGACATACAAGGAAGGCTGTTATTATCTGATACAATGGGAAACAGCGAGGATACGACAAGATGGGGGCAAGGATAATGAGCGAAGATTTTGCGGATTTTGATGAAGAAATAAAATATAAAGAGGTGTATGAGGATCTTTGCATAGAGCTTGGCACCGAGGATCCTGAAACACTATCGGCTGGCCATGATTATTGCGATCTTCTTTTCGAGAAAAAGAAATATGATACCGCCTATCCGCTTCTTGAGCAAATCTACAAGGCCCGCAAAAGAACGCAGGGGGCTGTTTCTGAAAATGCGATGCAAACGGGAGCGCTACTTGCCTTTTCCCTTTTCTGCCTTGAAAATTATGCGGGAAGCGAGATTGTTTTCAGAGAATTGTATGAGGGGCATAAGAAGAAAGGTCTTCAGAATGATGAGGAATTACTTGTCGCTGCACATATGCTTGGCAAGTGCCTCCTCGTTCAAGGGAAAGGCGTGCATGCGCTTCCCTTTTTACAAGAGGCATACAAGCGGCAGAAAATCGTCTTATCTTTACATGATGACGAGACAATTCAGACGGGAATGGATCTATGCCTTTGCCTTGATGTGCAGAAGAAATATCAGGCTGCGGAGTCGGTATATCGCGAAATCTATATGACACAAAGAGCGTCTTCGGATACGGACAAGGGAAGCTACCTGAATCTATGTTGCCTTTTCGGCGGCAATCTGTTGGAGCAAGAGAAATATGCGGCAGCGGAGTCGCTACTTCGAGAGGCATATGCGCTAAGCGCCGAGATACGTACGCAAGATGAGACTGATACACTTGGCATAGGCGGAAATCTTGTGTTTTGCCTGATCAAGAGGCAGAAGAATGAAGAAGCAAGAGCTCTTCAGACAATAATATATGAAGGGTACAGAAGACTCTTGGGAGACGAAGATGAATTGACAGTTCGGGCAGGCAAACGATTAATGGAATGCTCGCAAGTATGATGATATGCGCGAATCATAAAAATGGGAAATGATAAAAGCCGCCAACGAAAGGGTTTAGCTTCGGTTGACGGCTATATAAATCGAGGATTTGACACGGGTTTTACCAATCTAGCACATTGTCGATGCTCGTAAATGAGGAAATATCGGCGGCACCAGAAACAAGTCGGAAAATGGCATATAAGATGCCCAAAACAATAATAGCAAGTCCGACCAGGGAAACAATCTTTGCGATCTTCTCGTTCTGGTCTTTCTCGTCTTGCACGGTAGCATTCTTGCTCTTGGAAGAAAAGACAAGACCAAGGATACCGCATATTCCAGCGGGAATACTGGCAAAAGGCACGCAGCAGCAAATGATCATCAAAGCCGTATCCACAATCGACAAAATGAACCAGAGAGAAGTAGAGGACTGATTGGATGAAACACTTGCATCACCGGCGGGTCTTGCATCGATGACAGGACCTGCTTCTGCATAGATGGGGGGTGGATCAATAATCGGAGAAGTGTCTGGTGTCGGGGCTGATGAGATGGGCGCCGAAGCACCGCAAGCGGGACAGAATTTCGCATCTCCCATGTCATTTCCACAAGAATTACAAATTGCCATAAAATAATACCTCCATTTATTAGGGTGCCAATACTACAAAGGGATAGATGTCTATGTTCCGAAGAACAGCAAAAAGGATAAAAATTGCACCTGCCAGAATCAGCCATCGATACTGTATTGTCTTTGGTTCCCATAGTACCGGCCGTCCCATAAGCAAGTACAGGTAAACGCCAAGATATACATATATCAATATTGCCAAAACGAACGGCAAAATGCAATTATAATCCAGTGCTTTCAGAAAATGAAAGTGAAGCAAAGCGTGAAGCGCACGCGTACCGCCGCAACCGGGGCAAAAGTATCCAGTCATAGATAGAAACTGACAGGGCAAATAACGAGATGAATTCATAAGCGGATCAAAGCTGTAGGCGTAGAAGAGCCCAATACCGATTGCAATCGGAGAAAAAACAAGGAAAATGACACGAGATATCGCCCGTAACAGGGGCAACAAGGTAGCATGAGTAGTGGAAGATAAATTGCATGCAGGTGAGCTCATCTCAGATTATCGTCCCTTCTACAAAATGATCATGATAGGGTGATTGTATCAGATCATGAGAATAAGCGCATACTCATTTTCCCAAAATTGATTCAGACAAAACGTTTCGTGCATAGTACACAGAATATTCACGGATTAATGATCGTTTTTTGTGCACAAACACTTGACACAGTGCGTACTTGCGCGGTATAGTGTAGACAGGCTCCAGGGAATACTTTATGACACGAATCCCTAGAAGGAGTGCCGCCACGATGAGGAGATAGCATCAAGAGATTGTGGAAAGCGAATAGCGATTGACGGGACGCGAGAGCGGCTACAAGTCGTAAATCAGGTGAACAAGTCGAGATCGGTTGGAAGGAAAGGCAAGAATACGTTTGAGCCAGAGATTCCGCGGGTCAGAGAGATCGGGAAGTGTGGAGAGACGCAAGTTTTGAAGTGTTTTCGGATTTTGGAAGTCAGAAGGAAAGGCGAGAACAGTCGTTCGAACCAAGTAGTTTCGTTAGATGCGACTTAGGATCGGGGTTATGTACATTCGCAGATAAGAAAGGGCAGCCGGAAGGATTAGGATGTTTATACTAGGTTCGCTGGAGCTTTTTTATGCCCCAAAATGCAGACGAGCTCATGAGAGATTGTCTGCATTTTGTTGTTGTCGGAGCATTGAAAATTCACTTTTTCGAAAACGAATAATTCCTATATCTCGCAAGTGGCACATTTCATTTGATAATGCGCTTCGGTCTACCATAAGGTAATCTGCAAGCTGTTGCCGGTTGAAGGGAATTTGGAACGTAGATTTTCCTGCTATTCGTGATTGCTCGGATAGATAGGATAGTATTTTGCGCCGTGTTGTTTTCTGTGACAACAACTCCATTTTTGCAGTCAGCATCAGGTTCTTTCTTGCCACAAAAGAAAGAAAATTCCGCACAAGGGTTGTGTGAGAGGCACATGCGTGCGTGCAAGAAGATAAGACTGCGTTGACATCAATGAAAACAACTTCCGCGGCTTGTGCAGCGACAGCAGAAACGGCAAGTGGCTCTATTTCAATACACGCATACGTTTCGCCGAAAATTCCCGGAGAGCTTATCTCGGACAAGATGCTCTGATTGCCGAAGTAATCCTCTTTGATGATATGCACACTTCCGGATATGACCATCCCAAAAGACTTGATGCAATCTCCCGCATGGAAGATGTACTCGTTTTTTTCAAACGATGCTATCTTGATATGCAGGCAAGGAAAAAGTGCCCGTACATCTTCAGGTGAGATTTTCTCAAATAGCGGCGATGCGAAAAGAATTTCCGTAAATTCGAACATGATTACCTCATTTCGTTGTAAATACAACATAACTTCTGTTCAAATTCTAGTATGATGCGAATAAGAAGTCAATCGGCTTCATGTAATAGGAATTGATTTGAGGAGGAAAGCATATGATTCGGAACATTATCGAGATAGATGAAGAGAAATGTGTTGGCTGCGGTGCGTGCGCCGCTGCGTGTCATGAAGGTGCAATTGGGCTGGTAGACGGTAAGGCGAAACTTCTTCGGGATGATTATTGTGATGGACTGGGGAATTGCTTGCCTGTCTGCCCGACAGATGCGATTTCTATTGTACATCGCGACACAGATGCGTTTGACGAGAAATTGATGTCAGAGAATTTGCAAAGGCAAAATCCTCACGAGAAGAAGGAAATACCTCCGCTTCCATGTGGCTGTCCGGGAAACCATGAGAAGAGACTGCAACATACACCAGCTGAAAAGATGTCCTCGTGCTCGAAACCGGTTGAGTCAGAACTTATGCAGTGGCCGGTACAGATCAAACTTGCAAGCGTAGACGCGGCATTTTTTGCTTCGGCAAATCTTCTTGTGGCAGCTGATTGCACGGCATATGCATATGCGGATTTTCACAAGAGATTCATTTCTGGGAAGATCACATTGATCGGATGCCCGAAGCTTGATGAAGGAGACTATACAGAGAAATTGACGGAAATCATGCGAAGAAATAGCATTTTATCCGTCACAGTCGTTAAGATGCAGGTTCCCTGCTGCGCGAAGATTGAAAGTGCCGTTCTGACAGCGGTCAGAAATAGCGGAAAAACGATTCCGGTTGAGGTTGTTACTATTTCTGTCGATGGCGAAATTGTGTGAAAACGCATTGCGGTTAATGCAAGGAAGATAAGGAGGTGATTTTTCTTTTCCCCCCACATAGAACAATTGTGCTTTTTCAAAGCCTTCAAATGTCCCCAAAATGGTACTTGCAATAGGCGAAAATATGGGCAAATACAAAAAAATACAAATACAAATACAGAAGTCGAGCGTGACAGCCGATGAGGGATGCATTGGGAGGGAAAGATGGAAATGATGACATGGATGCTTTATCTGGGTATCTTACTATTCTTGATTTGGTTCTTTTATTCGATTGCACGCGATATGAGCGGTGAAGAAGAGCTATTCTGATATATATGTCTTGCAAGATGGCAGAAAATATATCGAAATCGTGTGAGTTTCTTGCACAGGATTAAGAATACTTGATATAATGTCAGAGGTATATTCTCGGTATATTAACAGAATCTTGAGGTGATCGGTATGCGACAAGAGAGTAGGAAAAGAGAAATCCTTATTGCCCTTATGCTCATTAGCAGTATGCTTCTTTTTTCCAGTTGCTCTGTGCTTCGGGAGATATTCCCGGCAAGGGAGACAACCGAGCTAACATCAGATATAGCAGAAGAACCAGATGCCTTTGATGATTACTGCGATGAGCTTTTTTGTGGATTTGTGTCTGTCGATCAATTTGTCTTGCATTCCTATCTGATAGATCCGTCGGCCTATGACATTTCTGTTCCAGAGGCGCCTTTAGCGGAGGTAAGCACTGAGAATTACGAGAATTACTATGACTCGCTGCAGGAAGCTTTGGATACACTCAGCGAATTTGATTACAATTCACTTGCGGATGAGCAGAAGATTACATATGATACGCTGAAGACTTTTCTGGAGGGCGAGTTGGGTGTTCGCGAGGACTATTTGCTGAATGATCCGATTTTGGATGGAGATTATAATAATATTTCGTTTGAGCTTGATCTGTTTTCCATTGAGGATAAAGACGATATTGAAATGTACCTGAATATTCTTGACTCAGTAGATGAATATCTTGCGAGTGTGGCCGACTTCGAATCCGAAAAATCAGAAGCAGGGTATTTTATGACAAGTTCACAGGCAGCATCGGCTATTTCTTCTTGTGATTATGTTGTCAGAACCGATGGAGAAGAGTTCATAACGGATTTTAATGTGAGAATCCGGTCTTGCGACTGGCTTACACTTGACGAGAAGAATGACTATATTGATCGGAATAATGAATGCGTTGTGGACAGCGTTATTCCTGGATATAAACTTCTCAGAGAGAGGCTTCTTCAATTGAAGGGAACAGGAACTGACGAGATCGGGTACTCTTCCTATGAAGGAGGGAAAGACTTCTACACATGGGAACTTCAGAAATCGACAGCAACAAACCTGACACCCGATGAAATATATGCGATCCTTGACGATACGCTGACAACGTGGGAGAAAGAATACTCGATTTTGTATATACAAAACAAGGATGCAGATTACATGAAGAAGTTTGATGATTTCACTACACCGGATGAGGTTATAGAGAACAATCTGGAAAAAATGGAAGAAGATTATCCGATGCTTGAAGAGCTGCCATCAGACTACTGTGTTCAGTTGCCACTGCCAGAAGAATATTCTGACTATGCCGGCATGTATTGCGGCCCGCAGCTTGACAATATTTGGGGAAATACCTATTACGTCAGTGAGGATTGGTCAAGCGGATTCGGACTATATGCTACAGCTTCTCATGAATGCATTCCAGGACACCTTTACCAGACGGAATATCTTCTCCAATCGGATGCAGCTAATCTGCCGATTCTGTTCTACTTTTTTACGGAAGGTGATGCGTTGGGGGCGCAGGAAGGGTGGACAACCTATATTGAGAGAGAAACCTATGAGTATGCCGGGATTACGGAGGATCAGGCAGAAGAGGAATTGCTTGATGACCTAATCTACTATGCCTATATGGAGATGGGTGATATTGCGCTTAATTACTATGGATGGACGGAAGCTGAATTTACGGAGAATATGACAAAGGCGGATCATGTGATATATCTCGATTATTCGTCGGATATTTATGAGACAGCGGAGAATTCGCCAACGGCATATGCTTCTTATGTGGTAGGGTATATCGAAGTAGCGGCACTTCGTGAAAAAGCGGAAGAAGCACTTGGAAGTAACTTTAATCTGAAAGACTTTCACACATTCTATTTAGATATGGGCGGGACATATTTTGATATCACCGAGAAATATTTGGATGCATGGATAGAGGAGCAGGAATAGGTGGCAAGAAGCGAACAGAAGAAAGAACAGCTTGTTGTAAAAAGCAAAGGGCGTCTTGGAGCTGAGAAGATCCTCTATTACTATATTGTCGCGACGGCAATGATCGCGAATCTTGTCGCGTGCGTTTATGTGGTGAGGTCGATTATTCGCCATTTCAGTCAACTGGTCGATCTGGGAATACAGACATATTTACTGGCTTTCCTGGGCGTTCTGTTTCTTATTCTTTTTGGGCTTGCCCTCCCGATCTCAGGCCAATTCATCATGCATGACTGGAAGACGACCCGGGAGAATTATGCGGCGGCTGATCAGATCATTGGCGATACAAAAATGATGCTTGTTCGCGGATTGATTATGAAGGCATGCATTATTCCGATTGGATTAGCCGTGCTGATACTAAACGGTTCGATTTTGGTGGAGGTATCATCCGGCGTACCGGTTCTATCGGTTAGCGATTCGATGTATTCTCTCCTAAACTTCGGAAGATTGCTAATCCGTCAATTTGCTACGTCTTTTTCTGCCTTCTATGCGATCTTCCGATTGACTTCATGCAAAAAGCTAAGATTAGGCGAAGGAATTATCAATGTGGTGCTAATGCTCATTCCCGTTCTGGATCTAATTTCGCTGATCCACCTCTTTATAGTCAACAGAAGAGATTCGGAAGTCGGGAAAACAGATATGACTGTAGATAATATGCTTTCCGGAACAAGAAAACCCGGGATGATTGAAACGGCTTCGGGATATATCTTTGTAAGTTTCATTATCATTTTTGCGGTTACAGGCTTCGTGCTGACCATTGCACTGAAGTAATCATTGTGGATAGAGAGCCTTCGAGAGGCCGAGTTGTGCTAAAGAGAAAACCTCCTACTTGTGAGTGGTGAGCTCATAAGCAGGAGGTCGATTGCATCTGGAGTTCTTCGGTAAATTAAGATGCCTTCTCGAATTGACTATTATACAGGTTTGCGTAACTGCCACCGCGAGCCATCAATTCTTCGTGTGTTCCCTGTTCGACAATGTCGCCGTCATTCATATAAAGAATCAAGTCGGCATTGCGAATGGTTGAAAGGCGATGAGCGATGATGAAGCTGGTTCTGCCCGTGGTAAGGTTATCCATTGCTTTTTGTATGAGAATTTCAGTTCGCGTATCAACAGAGCTGGTTGCCTCATCGAGAATGAGAATCTTCATATCCGAGAGGATCGCGCGTGCGATCGTCATAAGCTGCTTCTGCCCCTGAGAAATGTTCGTTGCATCTTCGTTTAGTATCATATTGTAGCTGTCAGGCAAAGTCCTAACGAAATGGTCAACCTGTGCTGCTTTGGCGGCACGAATGACCTCCTCGTCCGTTGCGTCTAGCCTGCCGTAACGGATGTTATCCATGATGGTTGCATTATAGAGCCAAGTATCTTGAAGAACCATTCCGAATTCTGTGCGCAAATCCTGCCTTGAAAAATCGGTAATGTCCGTCTCATCAAGATATATAGCGCCAGACTTCAAATCGTGAAAACGCATCAGAAGCTTGACCATCGTTGTTTTTCCGGCTCCCGTTGGGCCGACAATGGCGACTTTTTGACCTGCCAAGACGTTTGCTGAGAAGTCCTTAATAACAATTTGATCGCTGTCCTCATATCCGAATCTGACATGTTCGAAGCGAACATTTCCCTTTACTTCTTTATCAGACATACGCATTTTCGGTTCAACAACGGTCTCTTCACCTTCCTCAAGAAATTCGAAAACTCGTTCGGAAGAGGCAATCGTTTGTTGAATCTGATTGGATATATTGGCTAACTGAACGATCGGCTGTGTGAACGAACGAACGTATTGGATGAATGCCTGAATTCCACCAATGGTCATGGAACCGCTTGCCGCAAGCGCTGCGCCAATTACACAGATTACGACATAACCAAGATTTCCAACGAAGTTCATAATAGGATGCATCATTCCAGAAAGGAATTGTGCCTTCCAATTTGCTTCAAAGAGCTTATCGTTTTGCTCGTCGAATTTCGTAATTGATTCATCCTCACGGTTAAATGCCTTGACGACAACATGTCCGCCATACATCTCTTCAATGTGTCCGTTCAGCGATCCGAGGTACTGCTGTTGCCCTTTGAAATACTTCTGCGAGGCTTTCACTACAATCATGACCAGAACCGTTGTCAGCGGGAGCATACAAATCGCTACAAGCGTCAATTTCCAACTGATACTGAACATCATAATTATTACACCGAGAATGGTAGCGAACGAAGAGATCAGCTGAGAAATACTCTGGCTCAGGCTCTGGTTAATGGTATCAATATCATTTGTTATGCGTGACAGAACATCGCCGTGACTTGTCCTGTTGAAATAGCTTAGCGGCATACGATTGATCTTTTTCATGATTTCATTGCGTAAATCATACGTCACTTTTGTCGCAACACCAGACATGATATACCCTTGCATGAACGAGAATATAGAACTTACCAAATATAAGACGACGAGGAAGATAAGTATTTTCGAAATATACGCGAAATCCACTCCTACTGTGCCGCCAGAAATCGTATTCATGATTCCGTCAACCAATTTGTCTGTCGCTTTTGCCATAATTTTTGGACCAACAATGGCAAATACGGTCGAGATCAAGGAGAAGAAAACGACAATGAATATCTGTATTTTGTAAGGGGATAGGTAAGCGGCAAGCTTTTTAAGACTTCCCTTAAAGTCTTTTGCCTTTTCGACTGGCATCATGCCACCGCCCATCGGACCGCCGCCCATTGGGGCGCGACTCCGTCTGTGCTTTTCGTTAGTATTGGTACTCATGCTAATTCCTCCTTTGAAAGTTGACTCTCAGCAATTTCGCGATACGCTTCGCAACTTTCCATTAATTGGTCGTGGTTTCCTATACCAACAATTCTGCCGTTATCCAAGACAATAATCTGGTCGGCATGCATAATCGTGGTCACTCGCTGAGCAACGATCAAAACTGTGGAAGACGCAGTCTTCTCCTTCAGCGCATTTCGGAGTGCCGCATCGGTTTTAAAATCAAGAGCAGAAAAACTGTCGTCAAAAATATAGATCGGCGGTTTCTTGACAAGCGCACGCGCAATGGCCAGTCTTTGCTTCTGACCGCCAGAGACATTCGTGCCGCCCTGTGAAATGGAATAAGCGAGCCCTTCTTCGTTTGAATCAACAAATTCTTTTGCCTGACCAATTTCGATTGCCTCAGCTATCTCTTCATCCGTCGCATCCTCTTTACCAAACTGGATGTTTGAAGCAATGTCGCCTGAGAAAAGGACGCCCTTTTGCGGGATATATCCGATGATTTCACGCAGATCTTTCTGGGCAACATCACGAATATCTATGCCATCTATTTTGATTGAGCCATCTTGTATGTCATAGAAGCGTGGGATCAAATTGACTAGTGTTGATTTTCCGGATCCTGTTGATCCGATAAATGCGGTTGTTTCTCCTGCCTTGGCGACAAAAGAAATGTCGCTGAGCACGTCGTCTTCCGCATTCTCATATCTGAAATTCACATTTTTAAATTCGATATTGCCAACCGCATTATCAAGCGGCAAGGTTGTAGCTTTATCGAGTATTTTGTTTTCTGTGTTTAGGACTTCATACACACGCGAAGCGGAAACAGATGCGCGAGGAACCATGATAAACATCATGGAAATCATCAGAAAGGAAAAAATGATCTGCATCGCATACTGCAAAAACGCCATCATGTCACCGATTTGAAGAGTCGAATTGGCAATGGCATGACTCCCTACCCAAATAATCGCAATGGTTACCAATTCCATAACGAACATCATCGCAGGGAAAAGAAAAGCCATTGTACGTTGTGTAAAACGGTTTGTGTAGCTTAAGTTGGCATTTGCTTCTTCGAATCTATTCTCTTCATGCTTCTCGTTACCAAAAGCACGGACAACCATGAGTCCGGAAAGGTTCTCGCGGCTGACCAGATTGACTCTGTCAAGAAGCTTCTGCAGAAGCTTAAATTTGGGAAGAGCAATGGAAAAGACAACGAGGATTATGCCAAGCAGTACAATGACAGCTGCTGCAATCGTCCAACTTAGCGAGACACTTTTGCTGACGGCCATAATGATGCCGCCGATGCCTAGAATAGGGGCATAGCACATCAGACGAATACCCATTAGAATTAACATCTGCACCTGTGATATATCGTTTGTCGTACGTGTAATTAGCGAGGCAGTGGAGAATTTGTCGAATTCTGCACTCGAGAAGCTGCTGACTTTGGAAAACACATCTCGCCTCATCTTGCGCGAAATCTTGGCGGCGATTCGAGCGGCATAGTAACCGACGAGAACGGAGGCCACAGCGCCTGCAAGTGCGACAAAAAGCATTTTCACACCTGTTTGCATGACAAAGCTGTCTTGTTTCGCATCGAGATCAACACCTGCCTCCGTATAGAACATTTTCGTAAATGCGGTACCAACTTGCGTCCGGATCATGGAATCTGATTCAGCTGCTTTGGCAATATATGTATCAAATGATCCGGAAGGAGCCTGTTCTAGTTGAGGGATCATCTCATAGAGCTTTGTCATATCTTCCGAGGTTAGGCCGGACTCACTGTCATACGCAGATGTTTGACCGCTATCTGCCATCTGGTCCTGGACAAACAGAAGAAATGAGTAGGTAGCATTTCCATAGGCGTCATCAATCGCCTGTGTATCGGCATCTTTGTGAAGAACGTATACATTTTCTGTTTCGAGAAGAGGATAATCGTCAACATATTTTGCGGCGGCAGAGCTTCCCGTATTGATTAGGGAATAAGAAGATTGAAAATCTGCCTTATCATCTGCTGGCATAAAGAAACTGACGAGTTCCATCGCATCCTCGCTGAGAGCATACGGAACGGTCTCCTCAATACCACCTTGTTGGATACCCGTATTAACCAGATCACTCATCATGTTAGGCAAAGTCAGATCACATATCGCTTGCCCGAGGAGAAGCAACAGACATATGCCGACAAAGAAAGTGTGGGATTTCAAATATCGCATTATTATTTTCATGAAAGTTATGTTCCTTTCTTTTGCAGAATCTCTTTAGGTCTCGTGTATTTATAGGTCCTTTTCTGCCGAAGGATCAAACTGATTATTATCTTCTCCGAGATTATTTGAATACGGAGAAGAAGCGCTAGAGAAAATTGACAGAAGTCGGTTAAAAATATTTATGACTTCGGCAGAGTCTCGCTCGCCAAGTAAATCTAGCATCGACTGAATATTCTTGAGAACAAGCTTTCTCGATTCGGTTATAACGGCACGTCCCTTTTCAGTCAAACCATAATATACAACACGACGGTCCGTATCATCTGGGAATCGTGCTACGTAGCCCTTATCTTCGACAACGCGAAGAAGCTTAGACACCGCTGGCAGATTTGTATCCGTCTTCTTGGCTAGATTTGATACTGTTATGCCGCATTTCCCCTGCTGCTGTGCATGCGGGCAGGTCTCGTCAAGCGAAGACAAAATGAAGAACTCCGCCTTCGGAATAACGCCCAAATTGGTTTGGGCATGCGAGATTCGTGCGAGATTGTGCATGATTCGCAAGAAATCTTTTGCCTGTGCTTCGCTCATGTGGTTATCCTTTCGTTCATAAGTGACTCCTTTCATCAGCGGGATTTTTTATTTCATCAAGAATTAGTTTCTGTTAGAAACAATTTCTGTTCAAAACAATCGCATTGTACGCTGATTGAATTGGAATGTCAAGCAAGGGGACGAATCAACGCCAACACGCAAGACGAGGTGCTTATTTGCTTGCATGGACTTATTGTTTTGGTTTCACCTTGTTTGCGAAGCGTTGGCTTATGCTTGTCCCCTTGCTTGATTGGCGCCCTTTGGGCGCAAGGAATCAAATGGACGAATCAACGCCAACACGCAAGACGAGGTGCTTATTTGCTTGCATGGACTTATTGTTTTGGTTTCACCTTGTTTGCGAAGCGTTGGCTTATGCTTGTCCCCTTGCTTGATTGGCGAGTCGTTTTTCTTATGATGTATCGATCACATAATTGTATGCGCTTGCAGAGGGCTTCTTATCTATCTGCTTATTTTGTTCCGCCATGATTGTTCTCCTTGCTTTGTTGTGCAAGGGGATATTACATCGTAAATAGTTTCATTTTGCTTTTTTTCGGGTAAGTGGTCGCTTTTCTTGGATAAGTGGACAATAAGAGACTGTAGGAAAGCTTGCGGAAGTATTGCGCGAGCGGATTGTGTTGGCAGATGGCCTTTTTCAGTACTGGGCCCTCGCAATTATTCGACGGACTTTTTCTGAAATCTAGCTACTTTTACCCCGTCTTTTTCGACGAGTTCATTCCACATGGACACCGGTCGCGCCCAGACTTTTTGTTCTCCGTACAGCGCTTGATATATCACCAATGATTCAAGAGTTTCCGTGTGGACAGCCATACAAAGAACCCTATATTCTTTGCCTTTGAAATGAGTATAGAGACCAGGCGCTATGTCGTTATCCACTTTCTCACCTCTGCGGCATTTGCAATTGGTATGAGGGAACTTCAATTGACAATAATTAGTGGAGCAATTTGTCGTAAAGCAGGTCGCAGTCGATTTCTTTGCCATCAGAGTCTTGTGCAATTAGTTGTTTCTCATCAAAGAGAATTTTCATCTTTGCCTTAATCTGACTACGAAGTACTGCAAAGCCAAGTATGCATCCACACAAAACACCAAGAATGAAGATAAGTAAATACATAGTATTCCCTTTCTGACTTACGTTTGTACAGATAAGCCAACAAGTCATAATATGGTTCGTGTTCCTCAAGCAAGATAATCCTGCCTTATCCATATAATATCATATTTATTTGCTTTCTGGAGAAATTCATGTGAAAAGAAAGGCGTGAGAAGCACGAAAAGTCTTTGTTCTGATTTTCGGAAATCTTCGTTTCGCTTCTTTGCCACAAAATTCCCTCAGTTTTACAGTATTTTTACACGGATACTTTTTTTCCTGTGTACGATAATAGCTTTGTAAAGAGGCGTCAGCCATTACACCCTTTTTGGCCAGACAGGATTTGATGAATGTCAGAACAACCTCTTTGCACCCCCCCTTTTTTCATGTTTTGCATAACTCCTTCAAACCTAATACCTCTTTACACAGGACCCAGAACGGAAGACGCGCCGTTCTGGGTTCGCTTTTTTTTCGCGTTTCTCCCCTCGGTCAAATATGCATTCGCGCGAATTTGCAAAAACGGCTATAATATTAGAGACTGTTCTTTTATAAAGAGCCGATTATTTTTTAGAGGTAATTTCATATGATTGATGATGTGTCCGGTCGACAAGATATTGCTTGCCGTATTCGAGAACTTCGTGACGCTGTGGGCGTTACTGTTGACGAGGCGGCAAAAAAGATGGAGATTCCTCTTGCGTTGTATCTTGCATACGAGGCTGGTGAGAAGGATATTCCGATCAGTGTTCTTTATTCGATTGCCGGCAGCTTCGGGGTGGATTTGACGGATCTGATGACGGGGAAATCGCCGAATTTGCGTCAGTTTTGTGTTGTTCGCGCCGGGAGAGGACCTGAGATTGAGCGATTTCCGGGGTATCGATTTGAGAGCCTCGCTTTCGATTTTCAAAATCGGAGATTTGAACCACTTCTTGTTACCATTGATCCAGAGAAGAATCACACGATTGGATTGGTTACCCATGAAGGACAAGAGTTTAATCTTGTTTTGAAGGGTCGCGTGAAGGTGATTCTTGGGGGAAAGGAAGTTGTTCTTTCTTCGGGTGACAGTATTTATTTTGATTCGATGATTCCACACGGCCAATTGGCAATGGATGAGATTCAGGCAGAATTTCTGACAGTGATTATGCATGCCTCTCGGGGAGTTGAAGCGCAGAAGGAGAGGCCGCTATGCTGAAGGGTTTTTTGGCGCGCGAGTCGTTTGATTCGTACGAAGACTTTATGGAGAATTACCAGGAGATTATTCCTGAACATTTTAATTTTGCAACCGATGTGGTTGACGCGTGGGCAAAGCAAGAGCCGGAAAAATGCGCGCTTGTTTGGTGTAATGACGAGGGGGATGAACGGCGTTTTTCTTTTTCGGATATTTCTCTTGAAAGTGCAAAAGCTGCGGTTGCTCTGCGTCGTCTGGGGATTAAGAAGGGTGACGCTGTCCTCTTTTTACTTAAAAGACGCTGGCAATTCTGGACACTTGCACCGGCAATTATGAGACTGGGCGCCGTTTTTATTCCGGCTACGATTCAGCTTACGCAGAAAGATATTGTCTATCGCTGTGAGGCGTCTTCCGTTACGGCAATTATTTCTATTACCGAAGAAGACATTTCTTCCGCAGTGGCGCAGGCTCTCCCGGATTGCTCTACGGTTTCTTTTGCGGCATTTGTGGAATCGGATCCCAAGGCGAAGGAAAGCGAGCCATTTTTCCGTAAAACGGAATCATGGGTTGATCTTAACGCAAAGATAGATGCGGTTTCCGAGGATGAGGCGAGAGCATTTTTGCAAGAGCCTGTCGAAGGCGGCGGTACGGACCCGATGCTGATTTATTTTACTTCGGGAACGACGGGCATGCCAAAGATGGTTTTACATGATTACAATCATCCGATCGGACATATTGTTACTGCGTGTTATTGGCAGCAGCTAAAGGAGACAGATCTCCATATAAGCGTTGCGGATACCGGCTGGGCAAAATGTGGTTGGGGCAAGATTTACGGACAATGGATCGCTGGGGCGGCACTTTTTGTGTATGATATGCAACGGTTTCACCCGGATTTGCTGATGGATAAGATTGCTAAATTTGGGGTTACTTCTTTTTGCGCTCCGCCGACAATGTATCGATTTATGATTCAGGAGGATCTCAAGAAGCATGATTTATCATCGCTTCGTATTGCGCACACCGCCGGAGAGCCTTTGAATGCGGAAGTTTTCAACCGTTTCAAAGAAGCCACCGGACTTAGTATTCACGAAGGATTCGGTCAGACGGAGGGTTCTGTTCTTTGTGCCAGTTTCCCTTGGTTTTCGCCTCGCCCCGGTTCGATGGGCAAGCCGTCGCCGCTTTATAATCTTGATATCATTGATGATAATGATGAATCTTGTCCCATTGGGACGCAGGGCCGCGTTGTTGTGCGCGGCTTGGATAGTAAGAAACCGTCGGCACTATTTTGCAAGTATTATCGTGACGAAGAGGCTACAAGACGTGTATGGCATGATGGGTATTATGAGACGGGCGATGTTGCGTGGAAAGATGAGGATGGCTATTTCTGGTATGTTGGGCGATCGGATGATGTGATTAAGTGCTCGGGATATCGGATTGGACCCTTTGAAGTGGAAAGTGCGTTGCAGACGCATGCCGCCGTTCTGGAATGTGCGATTACGGCCGCGCCGGATCCTCTTCGAGGGCAAGTTGTTAAGGCGACGATTGTCTTGACTCGTGGCTATGTGGCATCTGAAGAATTGAAGCGCGAGCTTCAAGACCACGTCAAGCATACGACCGCGCCATACAAGTATCCGCGAATTGTGGAATTTGTGGATGAACTTCCGAAAACAATTAGCGGCAAGATTCGTAGAGTAGAAATCCGGTCAAAAGATCAGTGAGAGGAAGGAGAATCATTATGACTCATGTTGCAAAACAGCAGCGCTATGATGAAATGGATTACAGACGTTGCGGACGTAGCGGACTCATGCTTCCTGCCATATCTCTTGGTATGTGGCACAATTTCGGGGATACGGCAGTCTTTGATCATGCGCGGGAAATGATTCTCGGCGCCTTTGACCTGGGTATTACGCATTTTGATTTGGCAAATAATTACGGTCCTTCAGCAGGATCTGCCGAGACCACCATGGGGAAAGTGCTTGAGACTGATTTGTCGGCGTATCGGGATGAGCTTGTGATTTCTACGAAGGCGGGGTATCACATGTGGCCGGGTCCGTATGGTGAGTGGGGATCCAAGAAACACCTGATCGCTTCTCTTGAGCAGAGTCTTCGCCGATTACAGCTCGAATATGTTGATATTTTTTATCACCATCGGCCTGATCCCGAGACTCCTATGGAAGAAACGGCGGATGCGCTGGCACAGATTGTGTCGGATGGGAAGGCACTCTACATCGGGTTATCGAATTATTCTGTTGAGCAGACCGCTGAGATGATGGTCTTGCTGAAGGAGCGATCGGTTCCCCTTCTGATTCACCAATTTAGCTATAGTATGTTGGATCAGAGAAATGAATCACTTATTTCATATCTTAAGCAAAATGACGTCGGGTCAATCGCCTTTTCGCCTCTTGCACAGGGACTCTTGACGAATCGGTATCTCAATGGAATTCCGGCAGATTCTCGTGTTGCCGGGCAGAGTGTATTTCTGACGCAGGCAAGTTTGACGCCACAAACGATGGAGAAGGTTTCTCTGCTAAATGAACTGGCTAAGTCAAGGGGACAGACTCTATCGGAAATGGCGCTCGCTTGGGTGCTTGCGAAGACGACTTCCGTTATTATCGGAGCAAGTCGGTTGTCTCAGATCGCGGATAATTGTAAGACGGTCGAGAGATTATCCTTTACGACGGTGGAGCTTGCGCAAATCGATAAGATCATTGCCTGACGGATTAACAAGATTGTAAAGGATACGGAAAATGGATATTAAACTGATTTCTATAGATATGGATGGTACTGCTTTGCGAAATGACGGGAGCTTGTCGGCGCCGGTGCTTCAAGCTATCAAAGATGCGGCAGAGACCTGCCTTGTCGTTCCCGCGTCGGGGCGCTCCTACGCCGAAATTCCAGACGAGATTCTGGGAATTCCGGGGATCTTGTACGCTATCGCGGCGAATGGCGCAAGTATCATGGATGTGAAGGATGATAAGGAAGTCTACTCGGATCTGATTATGCTTTCTACGGCACGTAGGATTTTTGAAAAGCTTGACAGCATGGGTCTTCTTTTTCTGGCTTATAGCGAGGGCGTGACCTTTTGCGATCATAAGAATATGGAGATCTGTGTGGCGGGATTCGCGCGGATGGGGGTTCACTATTCGAAACTTCTGGAACGAATGCGTTTTGTGGAGAATATAGGAGCCTATTTCGAAAAAGCGAATCGCCACGTTGAGAAAATCTATATCTATGAGGCGGTCGGGCAGAATAGAGAAGAACTTCTGTCTTTTCTTGAGCCATTGACAGAGGTATCAACCACAAGCTCGAACCCGATCAATCTTGAGATTAATTCTACAACGGCAAATAAAGGGTCAGCACTTGCGTGGCTTGCGGAGAACCTTTCAATCCCACGTGAAAACGTTATGTCCATCGGAGACGGACATAACGATCTGGAGATGCTTTCCTATGCCGGATTATCCGTTGCTATGGGAAATGCTGTCGAAGCGGCGAAAAGCATCTCGTCATATGTCACACTATCAAATGAAGAAGAGGGTCTTGTAATTGCACTACGGAAGTTTCTGCCACAATCATTCTAAGAAGAGGCTTAATAATGGACGACGAAATCGGAAAGCGCATCGGATCGGGGAATACGGCCGAAGTATTCTTGTGGGAATCAGGGAAGATACTTAAGCTTTTTCGGACAGGACTTCCCAGGGAAGTAATCAAGGAAGAATTCGAGCAAACTTGTAAAATATATGAAGTTGCACAGATATGCCCTCAGCCCTTTGAACTGATTTTACATGACGATCGATACGGTATAGTCTATGAGAAAATTACCGGCGTTTCTATGCTTTCGCAAATTACCGGCAAATTCTGGACGGCAAAGAATAACGCAAGAAAACTAGCGCGTCTTCAGGCTCAATTCAATCAAGAGACCGTCGATCATATGCCGACGGTTGTGGAGAGACTGAAAAGAAATATCGGGATGGTTACTGAATTTACTTGTGAAGAAAAGGATGCGCTTTACAGTTATATTGATTCTCTTCCGACGGGAAGCAGTCTGTGTCATCTAGATTATCATCCGGGGAATGTTATTCTTGCAAAAGATCGATCTGTTGTGATTGACTGGATGACAGCAGCGGTTGGGAATCCGCTTGCGGATGTCTGCAGGACCATCATTCTTCTCGAGCTTGCCGAGACAGGAACAACTTCGCCCTTCATCGGGAAACTGATTTCTTTTGCAAGAAAAAGAATTGCATGCGAATATCGGGATGAATATCTTTCTCTCGTGAAGGCAGACCCTGGAGAAATAGACGCTTGGCGACTTCCGATCATGGCCGCCAGGCTTATGGAATGGGTCTCTCCGGGTGAGAAGGCGAAACTCCTTGCAAATGTGAAAATCATGCTGTCAAATCAAAAGAAGGGGTGACAGGCAGCCCCGTCACCCCTTCCATCTGATAAGCCATCTTCTCTCGTTACAATAATTCTATGTCTACGCGCTGCCCGTCAAAAACGACAACCGTTCCGGTTTTCGTTACTTCTGGCATTCCCGCAGAACAGGATTTGACGCGGAATTGATTCGTAAGGAAGAGCCGGCAGAAACCAGTGAATCCTTCTGTTTCGACTATGATCATTTTCCCGCGAAGAAAGGCGCGCACAGTCCCTGCCTTTGTCCCCGCAGACGAGAATACTTCGGTGAAGGCATCGGAGCCGTCGGTTAATTCGAACAGGGAAATGGTTACCGAGTCCAAATAGTCATATTCGGGCGTGTCATCGGACTTGCCTGTGATGAGAATGCTATTTTCTCTGACAAGAAGCGGAAGTGAGAAATAGTCGTGTGTCTGCGTAAACCAGCGGGGTCCGACAAGAACTTCCTGTGTAAGTAAATTTGTCCACTTTCCCTTCGGAACGTAGAAGGTTACGATTCCCTCACTACTTAAAATTGGCGCGACAAGGAGCGAGGATCCAAACATATATTGGCGATCAAGCGTCTTGCAGGTCTCGTCATCAGGGAATTCAAGAAACATGGGACGCATAACGGGGATTCCCGTTGCGGATGCTTCTATAGCCGCTGCAAAAATATATGGCATCAATCCAAGCTTGAGGTGAGTAAACAGTCGGGTAACTTCTACGGCTTCGTCATCATACAGCCAAGGCACTTTGTATTCGGAATTGCCATGGTAGCGGCTGTGAGAAGAAAGTAGTCCGAAAGCCGTCCAACGCTTATAAATATCCGGAGTACACCCGGACTCGAAACCGCCGATATCGTGGCTCCAGAATCCGAATCCGCACAGCGCCAACGAGAGCCCTCCGCGCAATGATTCTGCCATTGACGGATAGCTTGACAAGCAATCTCCTCCCCAATGAAGCGGGAATTTCTGACATCCCGCTGTTGCCGAACGGGCAAATAGACAAGCCTGATTCTTTCCTAGCTTCCTTTCAAGCAATTCAAAAACCGCTTGGTTATACAAATAGGTGTAATAATTATGCATGCTTTCCGGAGTCGCTCCGTTGGCATAGGAGATACCCTCCTTATTCGCCTTTGCTCCATAGAAGGAATCCTTCACCGGAATTCTCTCTCCAAAATCCGTCTTGAATGCATCTACGCCCATTTTGATCAGTTCTTCCAGATATTTCTGATACCAACCGCGGGCATGAACATTTGTAAAATCAACAAGTGCCATGCCTGCCTGCCAGCGATCCCATTGCCAGACATCGCCTTCTCCGGTATTAACAAAATAGTTCTCGCTTAATCCTTCTTCAAAGAGCTTAGACTTCTGAGCAATATAGGGGTTGATCCAGACACATACCTTAATTCCTTTTGCATGAATCCTGCGAATCATACCTGCCGGATCAGGGAAATTGTCGCGGTCCCAAGTGAAATTCGTCCATTCAAAGCCCTTCATCCAATAGCAATCAAAATGAAAAACCGAAATGGGGATATCATTTTCGAGCATCGTGTCAATGAAGTGCATAACCGTCTCTTCCGAATAATCCGTTGTAAACGAAGTGGAAAGCCAGAGGCCAAAAGACCAGGCAGGCACAAGTGCCGGTCTGCCCGTAAGTTCGGTATAGGAGCTGATTACATGCTTAAGGGATTCGCCGCCGATGATAAAGTACTCCAGCTCTTCGCCGGGGACAGAGAATTGGACTTTCGAAGCGCACTCACATGCCACCTCCAGAGAGACATTTCGCGTACTATTAACGAACACGCCGTAGCCTTTGGAAGTAACGTAGAAGGGTATATTTTTGTATGCTTGCTCTGAATCCGTGCCGCCGTCATTATTCCAACAGTCAATCGACTGTCCGTTCTTAACAAAAGAAGTGAATCTCTCTCCCAGGCCATAAACGAGCTCGCCGACGCCAAGATCAAGTCTCTCGCGAATATAGGGCGAATCGTCCGAATCGAGAATGTAGGCAAGAGATTTGGCGGATGTGGAAGTAAGCAGTTTTGAATCGTGATAGTATGAGATCTGCCAAGATGCCTTGCTAATATGAGCTTCCATACTGCCGGAGGCAAGTACGAAAGCATCATCCGTCTCGTATACTTGTGTTGATGTAGGGCGAGACGAGATGGCAAAATGCGCGTCTTTCTTTCTAGATCCTCTGTGATTGGAAACAGAAACGGAAATCACATTTGACGCCAAAGCGCGCAGCGTAATTGTCATCAGACCACCGTCAGTGGTATTTCCCCGGTGAGCCACATGGACAAAGGGAGCATAAATCGTAATGCTATTATCGGTGATATCCGCAGAATAGACCTCTTTGGGTGAAAACACTTGATAGCCTTCTTTTTCCAGCCACAAACCGTTTGAAAATTTCATAAATTACCTCCGGAAATTGGATTATGAAAAATCAAGAAACATATAGAAAACGTCTTCATTATACCATTTGTTTCGTTTGCAAATAAGTTTATGAAAGGCGAATTTTTTCGCCTTTTTCTTTGTCCGCTCACTTGGTATAATAGATACAAAGAGAAACGTAATTAGTACGTTTGCATGAGGTTTACTAATGACCAGATTATCAGCGATGATAACGAAGACAGTCACACTTTGTTTTCTTAAAGGCATTCGAGAGCGTGAGCAGATCCTTCTTGTTGATCCGGGATGTCTTGCTGACCTTCCGAACCAATTGCTACGCTTTCGTGTAAGAAGACCGCTTCTTGTATCAGGGCGCAACACGCCCAAACTTAGCGTCATTAAGCCGTTGTTAACCGCACTCAATAATAAGGGGATGGTTTTCGCTCACTACCGCGATTGTTTTCCCAACCCGACAATTGAGAATGTTGAAGAAGGTCTTACATTATATAAAGCGGCAAAATGCGACTGTATTATTGCTTTTGGCGGGGGATCTGCTATCGACTGTGCGAAGATGATCGGAGCGCGGGTCGCATATCCCAAGAGAACTGTCCTGAAAATGAGACGGATCAATTCAATTAGAAGAGATATTCCCTATCTATTTGCTGTTGCGACGACAGGATCTGGTTCAGAAAACACTTCATATGCGATTATCAATGATGCAAGTCACTGCCGAAAATACACCTTTTTCTCTGATCGACTCATTCCGCACGTAGCAGTTCTCGATCCTATGGCGATTCGTCTTTTGCCACCAGACGTCACTGCTGAGACAGGTATGGACGCCTTAGCGCATGCAATTGAATCCTATGTAAGCATATATGCGGAGCATTTTCCTGCTGACAAGGCAAACGCAGTCATAGCAACGCCGATGATTTTCCAGAATTTGGTCAAATCATATAAAGATGGACTTGACATTGATGCTCGCATGCAGATGGCGCTTGCTTCGCACTATGCCGGTCTGGCGTTTCGCAGAATCAGCTGTGGCTATGCGCACACTTTCTCTCACAGAATGACGGAACTATATCAATTGTCGCATGGTTTGGCAACGGCAATCATTCTTCCATACATCATGGAATTCCAGTTTGACGAGACAATGATACCGATGAGCGAGCTTGCAAAAGCAAGCGGTCTTTGCCCACCCGAAACAGATATTTCTGATGCGGCACGCTCGCTGATTGCGGGAGTCAGAGACCTAAATGCCCGTTTGCATATTCCGAATAAGCTGCAAAGCCTCAAGCAAGAAGACTTCCCCGTCATCATATCACGCGCCCTCAAGGAGGCGCGAATTCTCGGGTGCCCGAAAAGAATGACCCGCGAGCAGGCACGCGATCTTCTTGAGAAATTACGAGTTGATTCGGATGAGCCAAATACGTGACTATCGCCAGGTATTCTTCAGACATCATACCCGAAGGCAGAAATGAAATCATCGATCCGCTTCATTTCTGCCTCGTCGGTACTAAACGTGAAGGCTTCTATGACCACGCAATCGACTCGAATAAGTACGTCGTAGATCGGGTCACTCTCCGATGTACTCGTTGCAATAATGATATCGTATCCTGTTCTGTTTTCGAAGACCATGTCTCTGGATATGCCTGTATCGCTCACCATAGTCGTGTCATAACGGTCTTGCAGATATTCTGTAGCCAGATCCTCGCTAGCATACGATACATAGTCGAAATAATAGAAGTAATCCGCATCATTTGCGGTCAGATGTGCTACCGCATCGCTTCCCTCGTAATTCGTATCCTGAACTGTATACCCCTGCGCCTCAGAGACAGCGCGAAAATCGGAAGAGGTTATAGGATTGCATGGAGTGCTGATCGATGGGGCAGATTCAGTCGTGGGAGAGCTTGAGTCAACGGTCGCTTCTATTGTATTTTCTGTCATATCGGTGGTCTCACTGCTTGTACCGTGGGGCTTTGTCACAATGGTCTGTTCAGCGCCCTCATTACAGGCGGTAAGCAAGATTGTCTGAAGTATGACGGACACCAACATAACCACAATAGACCATTTGTTTCTTTTCATCCTTATATCCTCCTTCATAAACCAAAACATTTCTGTGAGTAAGAAATCAATTGTCATAACCGCTCATTCAGGAGCGTCTGAACCCTATCCTGAATCAGAGCCGCCACGGTATCGGCCGATTTCTGACCGGCAAAATAGGCGCTTGCCTCTTCCATGACAATAGCACTGATGGAGTCGCTTCGTAGGTACATCTCATCTGTATTCTCAATAAGATCCCAGTAAACCATAGAAAGACGGTCATAGTCCTCGGCGCTAAATAAATAGTAGTCTGCCTCTGCCATAAGCGTACAGCTCTCGTCAATTGCGGACTGCACGGCGGCTCTGTTGACAGGAATGTCATCGTAGATGTATGAGCTTTGACACTGCTCAGAAAGGGCATCAGAAATAAGATCCCAGCAAGCGTCTGGTGCATCTGATTGTGAGGAGATGGCAAATAGATCTCTAGGGTAATAAAGCATGCCGGGAGAATCTTCTCCGGGGAAGCCAATATATTCCACTTGATCACCCAGATACTTGAAATCATTTGCAAGAGTGTCAATTGAAGAGATGTATGAGAAATGTAAGGCTACATTTCCGTCCAACATTGAAGAATAGGTAATTTGCCCTGCCTGCTCAGCGCCATAGCTGTCGGCCCATGCAAGCAAGGACAGGAAGTTCTCCCCGGTGAAATCTGCTGTCAAAGAATCAAAATCCACATAATCATCGATTGAGGATTGCAGGGCCCAGGTCAGGAGATCTTCCTTCGTGAGCTCTGATTGTACAACCGTCTCTTCTGGTAGCCCCGCTGCCATGGCATCAAATTCGTCTATCGTCCACGATTTCCTGCCATCGATATTCGCCGCCAGTCCCATGAAACCATCTATTTGGAAGCAGGCAGGCAGATAGTACATCCCTTCCTCTGTCTCAGAGGCAAGCAGGATATTCGTCACGTAGTTATCCTCGGTAAGCTCTTCTGATTCGTCTATGTACACATCCAGATCAAGCAAATAATCGTTGTCCGAATACTCAGCCAGAGACAGATTCCCATTAAGATCAAGATACATATCCGGAGCATTATCGGAAACATAATCCAGCAGGAGAATCCTTCGAATCTCTTGCGAGATCTCATCTGCGGTCAGATCTTCTCCGATCTCATTCTCGTAATCGCGGATCGTCATCTTGTAATCCGGATGCGTATTATTAAACCGATAGACGAGGGCAAGAGCATAATCGTCCTCTTCAAGTCCATACCCCGCGATGACGAGCACTTCCTTGTCTGCATTAGGATCCGTATCGGTTCCAGATAAAATGGATAGCGTCATGTGCCCCGTTACTATGGATATGCCCGCACATATAATCTTCTGTTGCGGAAGAATTTCTGCTGCTATCACAGAAATGCTCATATCCGTATCACTCCATGTAACGATCTCCCGTACAGCACTTGTGTCCAGCGAATATTCAGTCATTTTCTGTGAGTCATATGTGTAGCAGGCATTCCCATAGGTGAAGACAGAACACTCAATGGGATATTCTGTCGGAAGAAGAGTCGGTGAGGGCATATTCTGCGTCCCCGATCCGAGAGCATAGAGGGCTTCTCGATAGACTCCGTCTTGGAGAATGGAAGCATGCAGATAGATTTCATCGCCTATCACGAGAAGATCCGGCAGCGTAACTGTCCCCGTCTCAAGAATCCGAGAGATGTGTCCACTCTCTCCGAAAATATACACTTTATCGACATAATCCGAACTCCAGCCGGAAAGATAAATCGTTCCATCCTCCGAAATACACATGGACTGAATGTTACTTATATATTCTCCGGGAAGAAGGATAAGTGTCTTGCTGAGCTTGCCATCTTCCGTAAAATAAGCAAGCTGATACGTTACCTCAAAAGAGGAGAAATCGGTATAGGTTGAAAGCAGACAAAATCCGCCGGACGGGTTATCCACGAGGGATCGCGAAGAAAGCGTTGGCGACAATTCTTCGCCTAAGTCAATGTCTGTAAGAAGATTGCCTTCAAAATCGTAAACACAGAGCTGATTTCCCGGGTATATGGGGTTCCCTTCTGCATCGGAAGGTCCTGCTTGCGTTTCCCAAAGTGTCTCATTTGTCGTATATTCACTATATGCTTCTTCGAATTCTTCGGTGTAGGTTGTAAAGCACATCACAAGACGATCTTCATCCAAAAATGAGTTATCAGGCATCTTCTCGCCTAAATCATATTCGACAACAGAATAATAGGAGGATTGCAATTCTTCTGCCTTCGACTTCTCTGCGGAACAACCAGCATAACTTAGCGTGTAAGCAGCAATCAGAAGGCATATACGGATTCGCCTAAACATATTTAACGAGGGGATTTTCCTGCTTCTCATAGAAGACCTCCAATCATTCTCATACTAATTATACTTTTTTGAGCCGCACGTGAGTCAAAATATGTCGCATAAGCGCAACACAAATTAAGTATATATATATATATATATATATATGAAGCCAATAATAAAGTCAAACAAATCAATATTGAAATGAAATTCAGCCTTGACTTTCTTACTTCAAATTACTACAATAATGAAACGAACGATTGTTTGCTTTGGGAGCGGAGGTCATCATGAGCACAGTAATTGAATTAGAAGAAATCACCAAGGTTTTCAGAGTCCTGAATCGCCATACAGGGCTCAAGGGGTCGATTCAGGATTTGTTTTCTCGGGACTACAAAGATGTCGTAGCTGTTGATCACGTCAGTATGAAGATTGAAGACGGCGAGATGGTCGGATATTTAGGGCCAAACGGTGCCGGGAAATCTACGACGATTAAGATGATGACGGGGATTCTGGAACCGACTTCCGGCAAGATTCTTGTAAACGATCGTGTTCCGTACCAGAATAGGAAACTAAACGCACAGCATATTGGTGTTGTTTTCGGACAACGGACGCAATTATGGTGGGCGCTTCCGGTAATTGAGTCTTTCCGTATTTTGAAAGAAATCTATGGAGTATCGGATGCCGCCTACAATAAGAACCTTATGATGTTCGACGATCTAGTTGGCGTAAGCGAACTATATAGTAAACCTGTTCGCCAGATGTCCTTAGGGCAGAGAACGCTCTGTGATATTCTTGCATCGTTTCTTCACGATCCAGGCGTCGTCTTTCTGGATGAGCCGACGATTGGGTTGGATGTATCAATGAAATCCAAGATCCGTGAACTCATATCCGTTCTGAATCGTGAGAAGGGAACCACGGTAGTACTCACCACGCATGATATGGGAGATGTTGAGGCACTTTGCAAGCGGATCATGATTATTGACCATGGCAAACAAATATACGATGACTCTATAACGAACCTCAAGCAGTTTTTCGGGTCATATCGTACGCTTCGCATACAGCCGGCAGGATATGACAGCATTTCACAGGAGAAGATCGAGCAGTGGACGAAGGAGCTTCTCGTTTTGTGTCCGCAGGCACAAAATGTCGTTATGTCATCTTCGGAATGCAACCTGAGTCTCCTTGTACCCGAAGACGAGGTAGCGCTCATTACGGTGCTTGCTGCAATGCAGGAGATCGTCCGCGTCAAGGACATGGGGATCGAGGAAATATCGACGGAAACGGTCATCCGAAAGATTTATGAGGGAGAAGCAGATAAGAAGGCAGATGTCTTGGCGGGAGAAGAGGTGTAATCATGGCAGAGATACAGACCAAAAAGCTGCCTTTCCGGCGCTATTTCGCGCTAACACGTGGAGGAATTCTCGAACTGACGGCCTTTCGTATGTCGATGGCACTGGATTTCGTTGGGAATATCATCTACATGATTGTTGTGTATTTCCTTTGGAGCGCAATTTATGAATCAACGCCGACTGGCATTGTAAATGGGATGACGTTTTCTGACACGCTCATCTATCTGACTCTTGCCAGCGCAATCTTCTCACTCGTTGAAGTTTATCTTGTCTGGCAGATGGGGCGAGATATTCAATCAGGCCAGTTTTCATTATACTTCACGAAGCCGACGGATTTCTTCCTTTATCAGTTCTTTAACCAGTCCGGAAATATCGCGACAGGCTTTATCGTTACATTTTTGCCGACATTTTTGATTGTGGATTTCTTAAGCTCTTGGCGAATACCCATTGGTGTGAACACCCTGTTTTTCGCGATTTCGCTCATCTTTTCCATTGTAATTAATTTCTGCATTGATTTTATGGTCGGAACGCTTTGCCTATACACACAATCTTTCTGGGGCATTAACATGATGAAAGAAGTGATTGTTCTTCTTCTGTCTGGTGCGACGATACCCCTTGCATTTTTCCCGCATACTTTTCAGACCGTTGTGATGTATTTGCCATTTCAGGCAATCTATAACGTCCCGCTTCAAATACTGATTTCCGATTCTCTATCTTTTGTTGATTATGGGAAATACCTCGGCATTCAGGCATTCTGGTCATTGGTGATGATTCTTCTTGCGCGACTATTTTTCAGACATGCATCAAAGGTTATTACCGTCAATGGCGGCTAAGAAGGAGGAAAGAAATTATGTCAGAGATTCAGTTGGAGCAGAGGACAAAGAGGAGTCTTCTTTTCTACCCCAAAATATACCTGATGATCATTACGCAGGACATCAAATCCAAGATGCACTACCGAGCCGATTTTTTTATTTCTATTCTTGGTATGCTTGCAACGAATATATCTGGATTTGTCGCGTTCTGGCTGATCTTCCAGAATTTCCCTTCCATCAAAGGGTGGACCTATCACGAAATGATTTTTTTGTATGCCTTTTCGCTGCTTGCGCTCACGCCCGTCCAGCTATTTTTTGATAACAACTGGTCGCTTCGCTTCGCGGTGTATTCCGGGGACTTTGTGAAGTACTGTTTTCGCCCGCTCAATTTGTATTTCTATTTTGTTTCCGAAGTCGTTGATGTTAAGGGCGTCGGACAATTCGTGTTTGGACTTGCGATTCTCATCTATTCATGGGAACATCTGGCAATTCCTGTCAATTTTCAGACGATTCTATTACTTATAGTCGCTATGATTTCAGCATCGCTTATCATGATTGCAATGATGACGGCAGCCGCGGCGACCTGTTTCTGGATTATGAATTCAGGAATGGTGATGGTTTTCCTTTTCCGATTTAAAGATTATGCTAAATATCCGGTCACAATATTCAATCAGGCATTCCAGATCTTTTTCTCATTTATTATTCCGATCGGGTTTGTTTCATATTACCCCAGCCTGGTTTTTCTGCGACCTGGACATATTCATCCGCTTTCCTATTTGACGCCACTTGTCGCCCTCGTTTTCTTCTATGGGTCGTATAAACTTTGGATGCGCGGCGCAATGAAATACTCGGGAACGGGATCCTGATTCAGATGCTACTTTGTACTTTTGCAGGATATGCTGTCAGGGATGACCTTGATGATATTTGTACGCGCAAGAGCCGCGGGACTGAAAGAGTGCTCGTTCTTCCCATCAAAGGCCCTCATAAATAAATCCAGTCCTTCTGTGACATCTTTTTCTGCGTCAAGAATATATGCATGTCCGCTTACGAGGATACTTGTGTATTTTGTTGACCACGCGCAGGGTTCGGCGGCGGATATAAGCTGACTATTGACTGTGATTTCAAGACACACGTTGTCATTCTCGCGAAGAATGCCGAGTTTTCGCCCTTCTTTGGCGCAGTGCAAATAGAAAATACCATCAGAGTACCCATAATTCATGGGAACAACATAGGGAATATTTCCATCACAAAGAGCCAGATGACAAACAGACGCAGACACAATCAGCTTATCTATGGCAAGGGGATCTGTTACTTCAGCATTTGCACGCCGCATGGGATGTGTGCTCATAATCTGCCTCCTGAGGATTTCTATTTATTATAGAATACCAAAAGGATTTCGTGTGCGCATTTGTTTTTATACTGCTATTATGTTTTTAGAGAATTGGATGATTGCGTTTCGTGAGGGGAAAATGGACAACAGACATCGGCAGGATTCGGAGAGCAAAGAATTGCAAATTCCAAGTAGCGTTCGTTCGTGCATGGAAGTGCTTGAAGGCGCTGGCTATGAAGCTTTTCTTGTTGGCGGAGCGGTTCGCGACCTTTTGCTCGGGATGACTCCGTATGACTTTGATGTCGCAACGAATGCCGTTCCATCAGAAGTACAAGAAATATTTGGAAGAAGTTATACAATCCCGACAGGGATTAAGCATGGAACCGTAACCGTGCTTTCCCAGAATAAGACAATCGAAGTGACGACATATCGTGTCGATGGGGAATATACGGATTCCAGAAGACCTGACCAGGTCATATTTTCACAGAGCTTAGCGGAAGATGTCAAGAGACGAGACTTAACCATCAATGCACTTGCCATGACAAAGGGCGGCAAGATCATCGACTACATTGGCGGAATGGCTGACATCGGGAAGAAGCTCATTCGCACTGTGGGTCAGCCGGGCGCGCGGATGGAAGAAGACCCGCTGCGAATTCTTCGGGCGCTCCGGTTTCAGGCAACACTGGGATTTGCAGTGGAAGAGAATACGGATATCGCTCTTCATGAGAAATGCCATCTTCTGAGCAAGATATCATCCGAACGAATTTGGAGAGAGTTCATCGGATTGTTGTGTGGAGAGCATGTTGCTGATGTATTGCTTCAGTATCCAGACATAATCGGCATCGTTTTCCCGGACATTCTCCCCATGATTGGATTTGAACAGCATAACCCTCACCACCGTTTTGATGTATGGGAACATACCGTTGAGACGGTAAAGAATATACCGACGCATGAGACACTTCGGCTTGCCGCATTTTTTCACGACATCGGGAAGCCACGCTGCTTTTCGCTTGGACCTGATGGTGTCGGGCATTTCTATGGGCATCAGAAAATCAGCGCCGAGATTGCGCGGCAGATTATGACTTCGTACAAATCTGACCATATTACAAGAGAAGAAGTTGCAGTACTTGTTTCGAATCACGACATTCCTATCGACAGAACGGAGAAGAGTGTGAAACGAAGACTCTGTCAATTTGGTGAGAAATCGTTTTCAGATCTGCTTGCACTAAAACGCGCAGATGCGCTGGCGCAATCTGAAATGAGTTTCTCTCGGCTTGCGGATTATGAGCAGATTTCTCAAATAGCAGATAAGGTGCGAGCTGAAGATGCTTGTTTTTCTCTTAATCATCTTGCGATAACGGGAAAAGATCTTCTTGCGCTTGGCATAGAACAAGGTCCGGGGATAGGAGAAATCCTTTCTGAGTTGCTTTGGCTTGTAATAGACGGGGCAGCCCAGAATGATCGAGAGGCACTTCTTACAATTGTGAAGGAAATACGGCAGGCCAATCAATGAGGTTTAACGGCAGTAAAGACTGCGAAAATTATTCGCGCGAGCCTCACATTTCCCTATCGAAATGACAAAATTATTTACTTTTCCCCACCGACAGGTGCATATGGCATGCAAAAAATCCCTTAAAATCGACGAAATGTGAAAAAATATGGCGAATGTGTCACAAATGTGTAGAAATGTGGGCGGATGCGTGCTATTATGTTTTTACAGGAATGATGAGTGCAACACAACTTGTCGAACTAGCAGAACAAGACTTTGCTAGAGGATTGATGTAAGGGGTGAATCGTATGAAAAGCAATATAAATAAAAAGGGTTTCACGCTTATTGAAATGATTGCAACGATTTCGATTATTGTCATAATGTCGTCAGCGGTTGCTATTTCGGCTACTAGTACAATGAATCGGGCAAAGAGTGTTGCAACAGTCGTAGATGCTAAGGCGGCAAACTATGATTCAGCAATGAGTCAGGTTAATAGTCTAACGGAAATTGGAGTATCTGTTGAGACGCCTACTCCACTTCCTTCGGTAGGCGCCATAACGGTTGCTCCGACAGCTGCGGCAACGGCAACTCCGGCACCAACGACTGCACCGACAGCCACACCAACGACAGCCCCGACAGCTGCCCCGACAGTGGCTCCAACAGTGGCTCCAACGGCAGTGCCGACAGTAGCACCGACAGTAGCACCGACAGTAGCACCGACAGTAGCGCCGACAGTAGCACCAACGGTAGCACCAACGGCGGTTCCCACTTCAGCACCAACCTTACCAGTAGCACTTACTGGCACATCGACGAATGTACAGGATATTTCATCTTGGGGTCAAGCATATAATTACAGGGTTTCACTGCAAATTGTAAGTGCTTCGTATGTACAGTACTTGAAGATCTACGTGCCGACAGGTGCGACAGTCGGATATGATTGGGGCGCAACAATTGTGTCACAAAGCGGGAATTATGTGACGGTGAAGATGTCGGCATATAGCTCATCAAGTTCAATATTTGTTAAGAGCACGACGGGAACGCCTTCAGTGATTATCACGGCAGTGTCAAAAAAAGCGAAATAGAGTAGTTCTGGCATCATCGACTAAACCAATTCTCTTCGCTGTTACCGAGTTTGTATAAGAAAGTCGGATCGCGAGAATTGTTTTAGATAAGTAGGAATGTTCATGAGGCACCCTTTCATGGATGTTCAAAAAGGAATGACGGATACGGGAGTGTTGCCCGTACCGTCACTTTTTTGTTCTTCTTTCTTCTTTTCCTATAGTTGCTGTGCCAACTCAATTGTTACAACAAAACCCGTAAAACGACCGAATGATTGCGCAATTGTGACAATCTTCACAATTATGTCACAATTCGATCACGGAATGAATAAGATTTATCTCGTGATCGGACGTATGATTGTTTTGAAGATAAGGAATTGTTGTGACGATTACACAAGAATATGTCTGATTCAAGAAGGGTCAGGCAATAAGTCGGGGGATGAATGATATGAAGGCAAACGTACTCTTCTTATTATTTACACAGCATAAGGTAGCAGCGGTTTCTGCTGTAACATTATTAGCCACAGTTTCTGGCGGAGCGATTTATACTAATGCGCCAGTGGTTCGAGATACTGTTGCAAGCTTTCTGAATCCCCAGACACAGACAACAAGTGAGACAGCCACAATTGAGGCAACAGCAGAAATCGTAGATAGTGAGACAGCACCAACTGTTACAATAAATGAGAACATGATTGCAACAGATAATGCGCAAAATATAGAGACGAGTCCGGAAGCAACAGAGACAATACCTGTCGAAGAGACAAATCCTACAGAGGCAACCGTACAAGAGACAACATCTGAACCAACAACAGTTGCTACGCAAGCCCCAAAGGAAACGGCAGCGACCACAACGGCAGAGACTACGACGGCAGCAACGACAACTCCCCCAGAGACAGCCGTACTTGGCGATACCTCTGGTACATATCAGCCACAAATGGCAAGCGATGTTCTTACATATGTAAATCAGCAGAGAAGCAATGCAGGACTCGCAGCACTAACGTGGAATGATACACTCACTGATTCTGCAAATATCCGTGTAACCGAAGCGGTTGTATCTTGGTCTCATACCAGACCCGATGGCTCTTCCTGGTGGACGGCTGGCGCTCAGATGCAGCTGGGAGAAAATCTCGCATATGGTCAGAATTCTGCGGAGCAAGTCGTAACCGAATGGATGGCATCTCCGGGACATGCAGCGAATATTCTTGGGAATTATACAATGATTGGGATCTCGTGTTACTATTGCAATGGAACATATTATTGGGCACAGCACTTTGCATGAAATGATTGACAAAGGCGTGCGATTTAGTAGAATAAAAGAGTGTACATGAAGTATACTCTTTTATTATTTTATGCCTAGATTATAGTGATGATTCCTTCGTAAGTTATGTGAATGGAGTGACGGATATGCTTCGACAGTATTTTTGCAATCGGAATCGTCTTGCCGTATTTATGATTTCAACATGCATAATTACTGTCCTCATCATGGGCGGAACTTATTATTTTCGCACGCAACCGAGGATCAGTGCTGGCAATACAGTGGCGAATACTGACACAAGTGAAGAAACCTCCTTATATACAGATGAAGTCGGAACGGTTAGGGGGCAAGTAGCACAGGCATCTGTGCCTATCTCTGAAAATACATCTGTGAGTGAATCTACACCAACAGCTGAACCGACAGATGAATCTCAGCCTTCGTCAGCGTCTCAATTGGTAATTACACAGACTCCTTTGCCTACTACAGCTCAGACAACGGCGACGCAACCACCGACACAATCCACAGCTCAGGTAACAACGCAAACTACGACCCAGGCAATAGCAGAAATGACACCGGCACCGACTTCTGGTGTAAGTTATTCATATAGTCGCGAGATGGAAGCTGAGGTCCTCGTACTGATAAATAAGTATAGAACAGATGCTGGACTGACGGCACTCTCATCTGAGACGACAATACAGGCTTGGTCGGATTTGCGTGCTGCCGAGATTGTGTCACAGGGTATTGCTGCCGGAAACTCGGTGTTGGCGATTACTCATATCCGACCCAATGGAAGCAATCCTTGGGAAGGATATCAGGGCGTATATACGTACTTCGCCGAGAATATTGCCGGTGGTCAGACAACTGCCGAAGCTGTCGTAACGGAATGGATGAATTCGCCGGGACACAAAGAGAATATTATGAATGGCAACTACACAACGGTTGGGATTTCTTGTATTTGTAACAACGGCGTATATTATTGGGTTCAGGATTTTGTTGGATCTTGATATACCCAGATCATTACACCCTTTTCATGGAGGATTCATTGGAAAACAAGGAGAAAGCGGATCGCCAGAATAAAAGGGATCACATATTATACGAGGTTGGCCGCATTTTGCTGCTGATTACAGCCCCGCTATTTGTTTTTGTCGGATATATATATGTGCGCGTTTTTAGCCCGTTTCTTGAGCAGAATCACTTTCTTACGTGTCCGATACATAAATTTACAGGACTCTATTGCCCCGGTTGCGGTGATACAAGGGCACTGTATTGTCTTGCTAGATTAGACTTTATTGGCATGATGGAGCATAACATCATTCTCCTTCCTACGCTGCTTGTGTTTGGATGGTGGGGATTAGCTGAATATACCAAATTGCTCTTTCGTAGGCAGATTATGTGGCTTCCCAAGCGAATTCCTTTTGGCGTACTCATGGGTATTTTGCTTTTCTTACTGGTCTACTTTGTGCTAAGAAACATACCGATTTTCCCGTTTAATTGGCTAGCGCCATAGTGCCAGGGACGTGCCATCCGCACCACAATGACTGTTGATATGTTTTCCTCATCCACGGGAAATGGCAATATTTGAAGAGCCGCCAGTCGAATACTGCGACTTAAAAATGATTGTCGTATGTCAAATGACAGACAAGGATGAAGGAACAGACATAATTTATGAAAATTTGCTTTGTTTAGACAATCAAATAGGCAAAGGTGCTGTTTTTTCGACATATTCGCGATATAATAAGATAAAATAATTTGAGTAAGGTAGGTTGCGTAGAATGAAGAAATGTCCAGTATGTGGAGTTATGATGGGCGATAATGTAGCGCGCTGTTTCATGTGCAAATATGACTTTCAGAAGGCATCCCGAGACGGAGAAGATGTTGCCAAAAAAGAAGCAACGGAGTACGTCAAGAAAGTGGATCAGGAAGCAAGCAACCGTGTAGCTGAAAGAAAAGCCGAAGAGGAGAAAATTGTTAACGATGCGAAAGAGCGCAACCGTATTGAGCTAGCTTCTTTACAGCAGAAGCTGGAAGAAGAGAAGCTGCGATTGGAAAGCGAATATGTCGAACTCCGGAAGAAGGCTCTTGAAGAGCGCGGAAACCTCGAGAAAGATCTTGCAACCGTTCGAAAGAGTATTGAGAATGAGAAAGCGCAGATCGGTGTCGTTCAAAAACAAAGAGATGATATGATTGTATCCGCTCAAGCCGATGCCAGAATAGAGGCCGAGAAGATACTTCAGGATGCAGAGGCGCAGACAAAGAGTCTTGCTATTCAAGTTCAAAAGGAATATGCCGAGGCAATGAAGCAGAAGCAGCAGATGCTTGATGAGGCTATCCGTTCAGAGCAGTCCGCAAAGGAATCCTTGCAGAAAGTCGAAGATGCAAATCGGCAATATCAGGAGGTTCTTAGGCAGACAGAAGAGGTAAGACTTCTTGCAAGTCACGCTCAAGAAGAAGCCGTCCAGATCATTGCAAAGGCTAAGGACGATGCGATTGAAGAGAAAAAATCGGCTCTTCTTGCGCAGGATGCAAAAATAAAAGAAGCCGAAGAGGCCCGAAACAAGGTCCTCCAGGAAGTATCAGAGATCCAAAGCCAGATAGATGCGACGCGTTCATCCGCTGAATCCGAGCTTGCCCTCTATATCACCGAAGCGAAGAAAGTGATTGCCTCTGCAGATGAAGCCGCAAACAAAAAGCAGCTTCTGGAGAATGAGACGAAGACGATGCTTGCTCAATTAGAAAAGGACAAGGAGTCGGCCGTCGCATCGCTTGAGGCTGCAAAGGCAGCATCTCAAATTGGCTTGACAGATATAAATGCGCAACTTGAAACGGCTCAATCCGAGAAGAGCAAATTGGATGCAGAACTCGAAGCATTGCGAAGTGCTTGCTTAGCGGAGAAAGAAAATTCCGAAAAAGAAAAAGAGGCGATTCTTGAAGAGCTTGAGATGACGCGGAGAAATGCACAAGGCGAAATCGATCAGATTGTTGAGGAAGTCTCAAAAACGCGTGAATCGGCACAAAATGAAGCGAATGCACTCAAAAAAGAACTTGAAGAAGCGAAAGCAACAATAAAGGGCGCTGAATCAATTAATAAACAGGCAGTTATCGATGGAGAGAAGATTATTCTTGAGGCCGAGAAGAAGGCTGTGGCACTGAAAGATGCGGCGCTTAATGAAGGTGAGAGAGGACAAATGCAGAAACAAATAGATGAATTGACAAAATTGGCTGAGGAGCGAATGGCCGCTCAGGAAGCAGCAGAAAAATTGGCTGCAGAGATGTCTGAGAAGGCTCTTGAGGCTCTTGCCTCAATTAAAGCGTTACAAGCACAAATCGATGAGATCAAGAACACATCTCGTGTGGGAAGTGTATCTCCGATTTCGGTTCCGATGGAATACGAAGTTGAGCTTGTAACACACCTAGCTTCTGGCGAGGTTGATTATAAGAGGATTCAGGATATTTTGAAGAAACGCGGACCTGAAGGGTGGAAGCTGCATAGCCTTGTCAATGACGAAGGCGGACGTTTGCAAGCCTCAATCGGAGGAGGAAATGAGAAATTCTCTCTTGCCTCAGACGTGGGGGTCAAGGAGGATCGCGTTATCCTGATTTTTGAGCGCGTTGTGCCTGTTAAGGAAGGAAAGTAGATATAATTTCTTCGGTATTTTTTGGCAAATTGACTATTCACATCGTATACAAATGATGCTATAATCACAAAATATAAGACGAGGATGTCTTCCCTAAGTGGAAGGCTCCTCGTATTTTTGTTCAATGATTATGTTGAGAGGGGCAAATTTATGAGTAACACGGTACATGTTGATGAGATTTTTGGAATGAACGTATTTAATGATGCAGTTGCTTGCCGCAGACTTCCTACGGACGTATACAGCATTCTTAAGAAAACGATCGAGCAGGGTTCAGAACTTGATACGAAGATTGCAGATGTTGTCGCAGCGGCAATGAGAGACTGGGCAATTGAGAGAGGCGCAACGCACTATACGCATTGGTTTCAGCCAATGACGGGCATTACCGCTGAGAAGCATGATGCGTTTATCGTTCCTGATAAGAATGGCAAAGCGATTCTGGAGTTTTCTGGCAAGGAGCTTGTTAAAGGCGAGCCGGATGCTTCTTCTTTCCCTTCCGGTGGATTGCGTGCGACATTTGAAGCTCGTGGATATACGGCATGGGATTGCACATCTCCTGCATTTATTCGTGAGGATGCTGCCGGTGTTACTCTCGTCATCCCTACCGCATTTTGCTCATACACAGGAGAAGCACTTGACAAGAAGACACCTCTTCTTCGTTCCATGCAAGCTCTTGATAAGCAGTCGATGCGCATCCTTAGACTGTTTGGGAATACGACATCTTCTCGCGTAATTGCCTCCGTTGGTCCGGAGCAGGAATACTTCATTATTGACAAGAAGAAGTACCTGAAGAGAAAGGATCTCATTTTTACTGGCAGAACACTTTTCGGAGCGATGCCTCCCAAGGGTCAGGAATTGGAAGATCATTACTTTGGTTCAATCAAGGAGCGCATTGCCGCTTTTATGAAGGATGCCAATATTGAGATGTGGAAGCTTGGAATTCCAGCCAAGACACAGCACAACGAAGTCGCGCCTGCCCAGCACGAGATTGCTCCGTATTATGGAACGACCAATGTTGCGACAGATCATAACCAACTTGTTATGGAGACACTTAAGAAAGTTGCTGATCGACATGACTTGGTCTGCCTCCTCCATGAGAAGCCTTTTGCTGGGGTCAATGGTTCAGGTAAGCATAATAACTGGTCCATTGGAACGGATGATGGTGTTAACCTTCTGAATCCTGGGAAGAATCCTCACGAGAACCTCCAATTCCTAGTGTTCTTGGTAGCTGTTCTGAATGCAGTTGATACCTATGCACCACTTCTTCGTCTCTCTGCGGCAAATGCAGGAAATGACCACCGTCTTGGTGCGAATGAAGCACCTCCTGCCATCATGTCCGTATTCCTTGGCGAGCAGCTTGACGATATTCTGACACAAATTGAAGCCGGCAAGCTGGATCATACGAAGCAAGGCGGCATTCTTGATACGGGTGTTGCAAGTCTGCCCAATCTCAAGAAGGATGCGACGGATCGCAACCGTACATCTCCATTCGCTTTTACAGGCAACAAGTTTGAATTCCGCATGGTTCCTTCCTCTGCATCAATAGCAGGACCTAATTTCGTGCTGAACACGATTGTTGCTGAAGTGCTTTCGCAGTTTGCGGATGAGCTTGAGAAGGCAGGCAATTTTGACGAAGCTGTCTGGGCGCTGATTCAGAAGAATGTTGCCGAGCATAAGAAGATTATCTTCAATGGCAACGGATATTCGGAAGAATGGGTTGTGGAGGCAGAGAAGAGAGGCCTACCCAATATTAAGTCTACTATTGCTTCTGTTCCGGCACTTACGACACCCGAGAGTGTTCGCATTTTCGAGAAGCATCATGTTCTTAATCACGCCGAACTTGAATCACGTGCGGAGATTACTTATGAGAACTACTGCAAGGTAATTAACATTGAAGCGCTAGCAACAATTGAGATTGCGGACAAGCAGATTATCCCTGCGGTGATTTCTTATACGACAACAATTGCGAAGTCGCTCTCGTCTGTCAGAGAAGCCGTTTCTACGGCGGATGTGTCGGTCCAGGAGAGTCTTCTTGTGGAAGTTTCTACTCTTCTTGCCGAACTCAAGTCTGCGGTTAATGTGTTGATTGCCGCAAATATGAAGGCGGGTAGTTTTGATGGCGACTATGCAGTTAAGGCTGCTCTCTATCGCGACGAAGTTTTCCCTGCAATGACTGCTGTGCGTGAGCCGGCAGACAAGCTCGAAGGTCTGGTTGATGAGAAGGTGTGGCCGTTCCCAACATACGGTGATATTCTCTTCAACGTCTAAGAATCCTTTGTAAAATGTATCAAAAAGACCTCGGGTGCGCTTCTGTGATGAAATGCGCACCCGAGGTTTTTTGCTTTTGTATTCGAATAAAATTCACACAAAATGCACATAGAAAACGAATAAATCACTGTAGAAGTTGTTCACTATAGATAGTATAATGATTCTATTAGCTATACCAAGGAGGACAATGGATATGATGAATTATCCGGCAAGCAAGATTCGCAATATCACTTTGTTGGGACATGGCGGATCCGGTAAGACAGCTCTAGCTGAGGCTATGCTGTATAGCGCGAAGGCGATTGACCGTTTGGGTCGTTCGGCAGATGGCAATACAGCGATGGACTTTGACCCAGAAGAAATAAAGAGAAAGATTTCGATTAACACGTCAATCGCCGCGTGTGAGTGGAAAGGCTCGAAGATGAATATTATTGATACGCCCGGCGATTTTGATTTTTTGGGCGAGACGATGGCTGGGATTCGCATTGCGGATAGTGCCATTGTAATGATTAGTGCAAAAGGCGGAACGTCTGTTGGCTCGGAGAAATCGATTCGACTTCTCAAGAAGCGTAACGTTCCCTTCTTATTTTTTATGAATCGTATGGATGAGCCAAACGCTGATTTTGAAGCTGTAGCGGCTCGTATGCGTGAGAATTATGGGTCCGGCGTTATTCCGCTTTCTCTTCCGATTATGAAGGATGGAATGATGAAGGGGATCGTGGATGTTATGAATCGCCGAGCGTTCTCCATTGAAGAGAAATCAGGGGCCATGACAGAAATAGATGTTCCTGCCGAGTTTTCTGATCGCATCACAGAGCTTCAGGATGCGGTCAACGAAGTCGTTGCAGAATCAGATGAAGAACTGATGGAGAAGTATTTTGCTGGGGAGGCGTTCACGGAGGATGAATTCCGCAGAGGCGTTCATGCTGGATTTCGAGATGGAAGCCTTCATCCGATTTATGTTGGCTCTGCGTACCGCAACTGGGGCGTTGAATTCCTTATGAATTGTCTGTCAAAGGATACGCCGGCAGCCGGGGAGAAAGATCCCGTGATGGGCGTAACGCCAGATGGATCAACGATTGAGGTCACATGCAGTGAGACGCAGCCGCTGGCAGCTTTTGTGTTTAAGACGATTGCAGATCCTTTTGTGGGTCGGATTAGTATTTTCCGTGTCTATTCCGGCGTGCTTAAGGCGAACAGTACGATTTATAATGTCGAGAAAGAGAAGGAAGAGAGAATCGGCGGAGTCTTCTACCTAGTGGGCAAGAAGCAGGTGCAAACGGATCAAGTAGGTGCGGGAGATATTGCTGCCGTTGCCAAATTGACGTTCACACAGAGTAATGATACCGTGACGGATCATCAGCATCCAGTTAGCTTGCCCAAGATTAGCTTCCCGACACCTTGCCTGTCTATGGCGATTATTCCGAAAGTGAAAGGTGAAGAAGATAAGATTATGTCTGGATTGCATAAGCTTTCTGATGAAGATCCGGTGTTTATCGTTACGAATAATGCCGAGACGCATCAGATGGTGATCTCGGGGTTGGGAGAGCAAGAGATTTCTGTTTTGCGCAGCAAACTGAAGACGAAGTTTAATGTCGATGCGAATTTGGAGCCTCCGCGCGTCCCTTACCGTGAAGCGATCCGAAAGAAGGTCAAAGTTCAAGGGAAGCACAAGAAGCAATCCGGTGGGCATGGACAGTATGGAGATGTCTGGATTGAATTTGAGCCCACCTGCTCGGAGGAACTCGTTTTTGAGGAGCATGTTTTCGGTGGATCTGTTCCGAGGAATTTCTTTCCCGCTGTTGAGAAGGGATTGCAAGATGCTGTACACAAGGGGGTCTTAGCGGCTTTCCCTGTTGTGAATCTGAAGGCGACGCTGGTTGACGGATCGTATCATGATGTTGATTCATCTGAAATGGCTTTCAAGATTGCTGCGAGTCTTGCGTTTAAGGCTGGACTTGCGCAGGCAAATCCAGTTTTGCTTGAGCCCATTAGTTCTGTTGTGGTTCATATACCTGAGGATCGTCAGGGCGATATTATGGGTGATATGAATAAACGAAGAGGCCGAATTATGGGAATGGATACAGATGATGACGGATCCTCTGTGTCTTGCGAAGTACCGACTTCCGAGATGGCAACATATGCGACCGACCTTAAGTCGATGACGCAAGGCAGAGGGTGGTATACGATTGCACATGCAAGATATGAGCAAGCGCCGCCGGAGGTTGCCGCGAAGGTGATTGAAGAGCGGAAGGCACTTCTGCTTGAGGAGTAAGATGTTCTCAACTGACAGAAGCCATGGTTCTCTCGAAAAGAGAACCATGGCTTCTGTTTTTGTAATCAAATCACTTTTTAAGGCACTTTGTATATGATGGTGTTGTTTTCGTTTGGAAAAGATACAAGGACATCAAAATTCTCAGTAAAAAATGCTTCGTTAAGCGTGAAATATAAGCCAGATGCGATTTCGTTTTGTTGGTAACGAAGATCATTATCAATCAGGATGTACTTGATGTTCTCATCGTGACAGATTGTAAGGAATGTTTCGAGGTCGCCGTCGCGTAGTGTTTCCGATATATCTCCGGTTCCGCCGACAAGTTTAAGCTGATAGTAATCGGAATCACATCCAGTTAGCAGGTAGTGATAGAGATCGTTTCGAGTGTCTGTATCATATCCGGCCGACCAAGCATAATAGGGATGCCCAAAATAGATTGGGCGTCCTGACAAGAGAAATGCATTCATTGACCAGCTTGCGGTTAGGAATATATCGTTTGGCGCGGTTTTTTCTTCGACCCATTCGACAATTGGGGAGTCTAAGTTCATCAGCACATCATTTTTGTTGAGATTGTAATAGGTTATCCAGTCACTTATTCCCGTTGCAGTCAGTGGAACAAGAAGACACGCGGCGACAAGCGAGGACACAATTCTTGTGGAGATCCGGAGCGCTTTGCGAGGTGCCTTTGGCACGAGTCGCACTTCCTCCTCTTCCTCTGCTGGCGGCTCCTGAAGGAATTTCGGGGTGAAGGGGGATACTAGCATGGATAGGAATGCTGCAACAGGTATTGTTGCCAATATGAATGTAAAAAGAACAAATTTATGGTTTGTTGTTATATCAAGGGAGACTTTGCATACAAATGCAAAGACGGCTGGTGCCGTGAAGGCAAGGAGGAGAAAGAAACGATAGGTGTTTCTTTTTCGGATAATTTCATAAATCAGAAGACCGATCATCAGAAGCACAAAGATAATTGCCGCCAGCCCTTCGATGCTAAAAATGTACTTGCAAATGTTTTTGAAATTCACTGTGAGTCCCGAGTCTTTCAGAAGGAATCCAAAATAGCGGTCGAAGGTAACGACATTTTCCGACCCCCCGGAAAAAATATTGGTTTGAATCCAAGAGGATAGAATCCCGGCAAGTGCAACCACCAGATAGGACAGTCGATTTTCGGAGAATATTGCCATAACAAAGAGTATCAGCAATGCACCTATGAGGACTGACCCGTGAAAGAATGGCATGCAGATAATGATGAGTACGGAGAGAATAAGGAGAGAAATCGGGTGAAGGGGATCGTTTTTAATGGGAACCCAAGCCGCGCGTGAGGCAAACAAAGATAGCAAGCCTTTTTTCTGCACATGAAGCCACATGCGGCGAACGTAAGGTATGAATAGCATAATTAAGATAAGCATCAAGGAGATGCCAAGCATAATGTGCCTTTGATTTGCATATACGTTTATCGCCCACAGTCCCCAGTCATCGCGAAGCGTATGGCCGATATAGACTGTATTCGTAAGTATTCCGTGAATGATTGAGTGGAGATTCGAATGGGGGATGGCGGCAAGATCTGTGATTTGCGAGACAATGGCGTATGAACTGCGAAATAAGACTAGGATCGGCGCCAGAAGATATGCGAGTCTTCGTCCGCTCAGAAGAACGGCGAGAAGACCGAGAAGCATGAACATGCAGACCATGCAGATGATCGAGGGGATGTTTAGCGCATGATCAATTCGCATGCCAAGAAAATTCAAATTCCCGCATAGGAAGAAGAAGAGAAAATGATAGCGAATCGTCCCATCCGGGAAGTGGGGATATTCAGTTGGGAAATTGAGCCCATTTGAAAAGGAAGAGACAATCGCTGTATGCGGCGCAAGATCGCTGAATACGGAATAGCCTGCATAACTGTAGCCGTTCTTGACATAAAATGAATAATAAATAAGGAGCGAGCAAATGACAAAGAAGAAGAGAGTGGCGAGAGAGTAAAGGATAATGGATACACGGCTTCGAGTGAAACCTTCCAGTTCGACGGGAACGATGCTTGCCGTTTTCTTCCTTTTGCGACGGGGCGACATGTCATCTGCTTCTGGTTTCTCTACCTTCTTCTTTTCAAGCTCAGGGTGCCTGCGATAAAAATTCTTCTGCCAGAAGAAGCTCCCGAGATACAGGAAAAGGCACAAAGACACAATGTTGGCCGGATAAAGGACATGCATCTCATTGGGCATAAACGGAGTCATGATACATGCAAAAACATATGTGAAAATGGTGACGAGCATTAAGCCTACGACCATTCCTGCCGGATAATAAAACAAAATACCAGGGGTGATTCGCAGGATGTTCTTATTCGGAGAAATTCCGATAAATAGCCTTTTGTGATCGGGCAAGAGAAACCGTATGAGCTGCACGCCAAAGAAAAAACAGGTCAACAGATATAAAATAGCTACGCTACTGTCGAGCAGAAAAATCAGAAAAGTAAATAGGATCATAGAATTTCCTCCGAGACTTCTTTTGTATCTTCAGAAACGATGTAACGCGGTCGGTTCTTTACTTCTTCAAATATGCGGGCAACATACATGCCAATCAGTCCAAGGCTTATCATGATACAGGCCCCGACAACAAGTTCGACTACGATGACGGTAGTAAATCCGTTTGCGGCCTGACCGCTGAAAAAATTCACAAAGGTCTGTATTAGCAAAGCAAGAGCGCCAATCATAAACGCGACGCCGATCCAGGTTATGAGTTGGAGTGGCATGGCAGAAAAGGAGGTGATCGCATTGATCGATAACCCCATTAATTTACGAAAAGACCAGCGAGAGGCACCCGTCTCTCTTTCAGCTACTTCAAATGGGAATGTGACACGTTTGAAGCCAAGCCAAGCCGATAAGCCTCGAAAAAAGGTGCTGTGCTCGGTAAATTGCCGCCAGTGCAGTACGACCTTCCGATCCAAAAGTTTATAATCAGACGCATTTGCAAGTCTGAAGCCGGAGACCTTGTGAAAAAGACTGTAAAATACAGTCGCATTGATGCGGCTGGCCAGACTCTCCTTCCCTCGGGAGGTCTTTATGCCTTCGACGATATCATACCCTTCCTCGCGCCAAAGTCGGATCATTTCCGGAATCTGCTCGGGCGGATGTTGAAGGTCTCCGTCCATTAATATAACGGCGTCAGAATCTGCCGTGGCAAGTCCTGCGCAGATTGCGGCTTCTTTACCAAAATTGCGAGATAGCCGAAGCCCGCGGACTTTGTCCGGCTGCTTTGCGGCTTCTGCCATAATGGCCGACCAAGTATTATCCTTCGATCCGTCATCAATTAGCAGGAGGGAATATGTTAGGTTTTGTCCATCAAGTATTGGCAGAAGACGGCTGACCGAAATGGGTATCTGCAATTCCTCATTGTAAAACGGTAACATGACGATTACTTCCATTAATGTGCCCATCTCTTCCTATATAAATAAATTATTACATCATTATCTTATCATAGGAACAAGCGGTATAAGACTACTCTTGTGTTACATTTCAAGGTAGGAAGCCGATCTGGCAAACACGATTTAACCATATAGCCTATTGACTTCTCATTCTATTCCCCCCAAAATAGAAATAGAACTAACGAAGAAGCGGCGCAGGTATTGCCCCTGATTCGGAAGTGACACAATATGGTTTGCCCGTGATTTTCTTCGGATATGCGCAGGTGCGCGTCTCCGGGCGGAGGGGTTACGGGATCAATTTGTTGCCATGTGCGTCTTTCCGATCGAGGAGAGGCGCATTTTTGTGTAAGAAGGGTGAAACATGAAAAGAATAGCGGTGGTATCTGCGGTTTTAGATGAGCCTCATCAGTGCCAAAAGGAATTTAATGAGATCGTTTCAGCGTTTCAGGGGATGATCAAGGGTCGTATGGGAATTCCTTTTGAAGAAGCGCCCGTGGCTGTGATTTGTATTACTGTTGTCGGGGAATTGGATGAAATCAACAGCTTAACAGGCAGGCTTGGGAGAATTCCTGGCGTAACGGTTAAGACGGCTGTCGCCAAGACACAGATTCCCTGATTTTGTATCAGAGCACTTTTATAGATAGGGCATTAAGAATAGGAGAATATTATGATTATTGAAGGCATGGAAATAGAAGAATTTATCGTTCCGGAAGAGATTGAGAATATTCTTGCGGAAGCGAAGAACACGAAGGATGACCAAATCGATGCAATTTTGAGTAAGGCTGAGAAGTTTGGCGGCTTATCGCACGTCGAGGTTGCAAGTCTGCTTATGATGGATGGGAAGCATCTTCCCCGACTTTTTCAAATCGCCAGAACAATCAAGGAGGCGATTTACGGGAATCGAATTGTCATGTTTGCGCCCCTCTATGTGAGCGACTTCTGTGTAAACCGCTGCGCGTACTGTAGCTACAATGATTGCCACAAATTCAATAGAAGGAAGCTAACCATGGATGAAGTTCGTCAAGAGATTATCGAGATTGAACGTATGGGGCATAAGAGAATTGCCATGGAAGCGGGTGAAGATGATGTGAATTGCCCGATTGACTATATTGTAGAGTGTTTGAAGACTGTATACGCTACCCAATCCGATATTTCGGGAGAGATTCGCCGTGTCAATGTGAATATTGCATCGACAACGGTCGAGAATTTCAGAAAGCTTAAGGAAGTTGGCATCGGAACGTATATCCTTTTTCAGGAGACATACCATAAGCCTACATATGAGAAATACCATCTTGCCGGTCCGAAGAGCGACTACTGGTATCATACGACTGCCTTCGACCGTGCGCAAAAAGCGGGGATTGACGACAATGGCGCGGGCGTGCTTTTCGGTTTATACGATCCGTATTTTGAGGCACTGGCGCTGATGATTCATAATGAACATATGGAAAAGGTACATGGAGTCGGGTTTCACACGATCTCTGTGCCTCGCATCCGCCCGGCAGAGGGCGTCGATTTGAGTGCGATTTATCCGGAAATTCCAGACGATGAGACATTTAAGAAGATTGTGGCCGTTCTGCGTCTGGCGGTTCCTTATACTGGAATGATTATCTCGACAAGGGAGTCGGCGGCTATGAGAAAGGATCTTCTTGATTGTGGAATTACACAGCTCAGTGCGTGTAGTGCAGTGGGTGTCGGTGGCTATATGGCGGAGAAGCATCTTCGGGAAACCGGAGAAATCGAACCGAATCTTGTTGCGCAATTTGACAAGTCAGATGAAAGATCTGCAGATGAGATCATTACATGGCTAATGGAGGAAGGTCTTGTACCTTCATGGTGCACTGCCTGTTATCGCTCGGGCAGGACGGGTGACCGTTTTATGGCGCTTGCGAAATCGGGGCAGATTAAGAATGTCTGTCACCCCAACGCGCTTATGACCCTCTCAGAGTATTTGGAGGATTATGCTTCTCCCTATGCCAAAGAAATCGGCTACGCACTTGTGGATAAAGAACTCGAAAAGGTGATTGATCCGGCTCACAGAGCCGCCGCGCGCCACAATGTCGATAATATACGCAAAGGGATTTCACGCGATTTATTTTTCTGATAGGATGGTACTGGATGTGGCAAATAAGTCGAAGACGAATGCAATGCGGATTTTGGATTCTGCAGGGATAAACTATCGGATTGTCACGTATGAAGTTGACGAGAAGGATCTCTCCGGCGTTCATGTGGCAGCGACCTGTGGGCTTCCTATCGAGCAAGTATACAAGACGCTTGTTCTTCACGGTGATAAAACGGGGTATCTCGTGGCTGTTTTGCCCGTACAAATGGAACTTAACCTGAAGGCACTGGCGATTCTTTCCGGCAATAAGAAGGTGGAGATGATTGCGGTCAAGGATCTGTTACCGCTTACAGGATATATACGCGGAGGCTGCTCTCCCGTGGGCATGAAGAAGGCGTTCCCGACATATGTTGAGGAATCGGCGATCCTCTGCGAATGGATTTCGGTGAGCGCGGGTGTTCGAGGGGTACAGCTACTTCTGAATCCAGAGGAATTGATTCGCTATTTACATGCGAAAACAGGAAATATTGTGATGAAATAGCTCTTACTGGTGACAAAGTAGTAAGAAGAGAGGGTGGCACATGAGAATTGCGGTTATTGGAGCTGGCGCAGCTGGGCTGGCGGCCGCGATTTCTGCGGTACAGGCTGGCGCGGAGCAAGTGCTTCTTTTTGAGAAAAACGATTTGCCTGGCAGGAAGCTTCTTCTGACAGGCAACGGAAGATGCAATGTGAGTAACCGCGCAGAGGTAAGAGATTATCCTACGCATTATTTTGAGAACGGAAAATTCTTATACAAGTCCCTTCACGCATTTTCTCCGTTTGATCTTGAGGGATTATTACGGGAGCAGGGGGTTATGTGTAAAGAAGAAGACGGCGGACGTCTTTTCCCGACGAGTGAGAAAGCGAAGGATGTTGTTGACGCATTGTTTTTGAGAGCAAAGAGCAAAGGAGTGTTGTTTCATGGCGGCGAGCCTGTCCTCTCGGTCTGCAAAGACGAAAGCGAGAGAATTACAAAAGTGATTACACAACGGGCAACATACGATGTGGATGCCTGTGTGATTTGTACGGGCGGGAAATCGTATCCGGCGACGGGGTCGACAGGAGACGGATACAGTCTTGCTGTTCAGCTGGGGCATAGTGTTATTCTCGTTCGCCCGGCTCTCGCTCAGCTTGACGGAATAACAGAAGTGGTTAAGCCGCTTCAAGGCGTAAGTCTATCAGGTGTCTTCATCCGCCTTTTATGCGATGGTGTATGTCTTGCCTCTACGAAGGGAGATATGATTTTTACGCATTTCGGCTTCTCGGGGCCCGGCATTTTTCGCCTTTCGAGATTCTTGCCAACAGATATTTCTCTCTACGAAGAAAACAAGGTATGCCTTTCGATTGATTTGTGGGCAGGACAATCAGAAGAGAATGTGATCGGCAAATTGAAGCTGCTCTTTACGGAGAACCAGAACAAAATGGTATTTTCGCTTTTGCGTATGTTGTGGAGCGAGGCGATTGTTCTGATGATTCTTAATCGCATCCAGGTTGATGGGCAGATGTGTTGCAGAGATTTCACCAAAGCTAACCGGAAGTTATTGCTCTCGGAGTCGCGGGATTTTGGGTTTGTGATTCGGAGGCAGCCGCTTTTTTCGGGTGCGATGGTTACGCGAGGCGGAATAGCTTTATCGGAGATTGATCCGAAAACGCTAGAATCCAAGATCGTTTCCGGACTATTTTTTGCAGGGGAAGTGCTTGATATAGACGGAGAGACCGGGGGCTACAATCTTCAGGCCGCTTTCTCGACAGGGTTTTCTGCCGGGGCGTCCGCTGCAAGCCTTGCCGCGAATCGGAAATAGCATGACAATCGTAATCAAGCTCGCAATCCGACTTATCTGACCTAGCGATCACGCAAGACTTGGGTCTATTCAAGTTCCATATGTGCGAGGGGAAAAGGCTCAAGGACGCGCGGGAGAATTCCCTGCATGTAAGCGATTAGTACGCCATAATTGGCAATAGGAACATTTGCTTCTTGTGCAAGGCGCAGACGGTACTGCATTTCCCGACGATTCAGCATACAACTTCCGCAGTGGACGATCAGACGATATTTCGCCAGATCAGAGGGGAAAGTTCCGCCGCTTGTAAAGGCAAACTGGATGTCTTTGCCCGTGTAGCCGCGGATCCATCGGGGTAATTTGACGGTGCCAATATCATCGCACTGGCGGTGGTGCGTGCAACCTTCTGCAATCAGGATCAGATCATTGTCCACTAATGAATCAAGGGCGCGAGCTCCGCGAACAAGAAGTGGAAGATCTCCTTTGTAGCGTGCGAAAAGAATGGAAAAAGAAGTGAGTGGAATATCTTTCGGGGTGTCGGCGGAGACTTTTGCGAAAACCTGAGAGTCGGTTATGACTAGCCGCGGCTTCTTGCGAAGCGACAGCAAAGTCTCGCGAAGCTCAAATTCTTTGGTGATAACGACAGACGCATCCGCTTCGAGAATGTCGCGAATCGTCTGTTGCTGCGGGAGGATAAGACGACCCTTTGGCGCGGCTTTATCGATCGGAACGACCAGAACGACCAGATCGGAAGGAGAGAGAAGATCGCCGATGATCCGGAATTTATCTTCATCCTCCGGCAGTATATGCATGAGGATTGTTTTGAGTTGTGGGATTCCTTCTCCGGTTATACTCGATACGATAATGCAGGGGATATGAAGCTCTTTGGATAGGGCTTCCGCCTGTTTCTTCCCTGCGGCAAGATCTGGCAAGAGATCCGATTTGTTGAACACGAGAAGTATGGGGATGTTTCTTTCTTTGACTTTATCCAACAACTCGCGCTCGAAATCGCCAACGCCAAGGATGCCGTCTATGGCGATGAGTGCAATATCAGTCTTCTCAAGAACCTGTTGGGTTCGCTCTATTCGTAGTTTCCCAAGATCTCCTTCATCATCGAGTCCAGGGGTGTCAATCATCATGACAGGCCCGATCGGAAGAAGCTCCATCGCCTTGAAAACAGGATCTGTCGTAGTTCCGGCAATGTCGGAAACAATCGATATCTCCTGTCCAGTCAGCGCATTGATCAGGCTGGATTTCCCGGCATTTCTTCTTCCGAATAAGGCAATATGTACGCGCTCGCCGCGGGGGGTGTCAGAAATACTCATTTATTTTGGACTCCTCGTTATGGATTTGGCAGGATCTTAGTGGGACGATTCAATAGCTTGTCAAGTATGTCGGGAGAAAGACCTGCCAATTCTTCTGCGACATCGTAGAGAGGACGCCCGCTGCTTTCGGCGATGGCTCTGATTTTTGCGGCGGCTTCGTATCCGATTTCCGGGACGAGAAGTGTCGTCTGAACGGTCGAAGCGGAGAGATGAGAAAGGCAGGCATCGCGATTTGGCTGTAAAGTATCGATAGCGTAGCGGCAGAAAAGAGAAACAACGTTATTGAGTATCGAGAGCGAGTCTAAGAGCCGATCGGCAATAAGCGGCAGAAAGGCGTTCAGTTCAAACTGACCGCTCATCGCAGCAATCGTAATGGCATGATCGTTGGCAATAACCTGCATTGCGGTCTGCCCGACAGCTTCCGCGATGACGGGGTTAACTTTTCCCGCCATAATTGTCGAGCCTGCCTGTCTGTTTTCAAGCGAAATTTCTCCGAGTCCGCCTTGTGGTCCGGAATTCATCAGACGAAGATCGCCGCTTATCTTTATGAGATTGACGGCACAAGCCTTGAGAAGCCCGGAAACCTCAACAAAAACATCACAGTTCTGGGTGAGATCCATAGGATATTCTGCTCGAGCCAGTCCAAGTCCCGTTATCTCCTGCAGCTTTTCGGTGACGACATAGGGATATTTGCGATTTGCATTTGTCCCTGTCCCGACGGCTGTACCTCCGATATTCATCTGCCGAAGCCGTTCTTCAACTTTATATATTCGCCAGCGATCTCTTGCAATTGCCTGCGCAAAGGCTCCGAACTCTTCGCCAAGCGTAATGGGAACAGCATCCATAAGCTGCGTGCGACCGAGCTTTGGGATGTCTGCATATTCCCTTTCTTTGCGCTGAAGAGATTCTTGCAGTTCGGATAACGAAGTGCTTAGCTTACGCACAGCATATATAGAGGCAACGCGCAGAGCGGTCGGGTATACGTCATTTGTTGATTGTGAAAGGTTAACGTCATCAAGCGGGTGCAGATATGCATATTCGCCTGGCTGATGATTCATCTGTATGAGGGCAAGGTTTGAGAGAACCTCATTGACATTCATATGCGTTGACGTTCCAGCCCCGCCTTGAAGTGCGTCAACAGGGAAAAGCATCGAATAGCTGTATGAAAGCCCAGAAATGGGGGCGGAAAATGCGCGCTCTTCATGCGAACTCGACTCGCCAAAAAGGGGGGACTCAATCAAACACTGGCAAGAACGCGAAAGAGAAGAAGATTTCTCTTCGGGAAGGAGGGAAAGCTCTGCATGGGCTTGGACGGCCGCCCACTTCACCATAATGATTGCATGAATTAATTCATGCCGCACAAGACGGCGGCTTATCGGGAAATTAACGCACGCTCTTGCGGTCTGAATACCATACAGACAGTCATGAGGAAGAGAGATTTCTCCAATAGCGTCGTGTTCGGTGCGAAAAGATTCGCGCGCAGTTTGTGTCATCGTCAATCCTCTCTCCCTGTCTTTTCTATCATTATACGTCCTTCCTGCGTTTTTTGCATTTCTCAGCTTATAGAAACTTATTTTGCGTGAGCATCATTTCCAAATCAGGTATAATGGAAAAGACTATGGAATCCGAGACTGTCTTGTCAGAGTCGAAAGAGATGCTGGACGAAATAATTATCGCGGAGGAAATCGGATATGAAGAGAATGGACTACATTAGTTGGGACGAGTATTTTATGGGTGTTGCACTCATGTCTGCCTATCGCAGCAAGGATCCGGGTACGCAGGTGGGCGCGTGCATTGTCAGTCAGGAAAAGAAAATAATGACCGTCGGATATAATGGAATGCCAAGCGGCTGCTCAGATGATGATTTCCCATGGGAAAGGGAGGGCGCTCCGCTGGATACGAAGTACCTATATGTATGTCATGCGGAAATGAATGCAATCCTGAACAGTGGGCATAATGATTTGCGTGGGAGCACGATTTATACGACGCTCTTTCCGTGTGCTGAATGCACGAAGGCGCTTATTCAGAAAGGCGTGAGAGAAGTGATTTACCTTTCTGACAAGTATGCGGGGCAAGATCTTTTTGTAGCAGCGAAACGCATGATGGATTCAGCCGGCGTTGTGTACCGCGAGTATATTCCTACAGGAAGAGAGCTCGTGATTCATATTTGAAGAATGCCCGTCTCGCTTTTTCATTACACCGGCTTCGCTTTGCGTTTGTCGGTGTTTTTTTCGGAAACTTTCAAAACGCTATTGACAGCAAAATAGTACTGGCGTATAATCACTACTATAAAATAAATACTACCGAAGGAGGGAAACACATGAATGTTCAATTCAAAAAAGGCGTTCTGGATTTATGTGTTCTTTCAATGCTGAAAGGGTCCGACCAATATGGGTACGAACTTGCAAACACGCTTTCAGAATTGATACAGATATCAGACGGGACGGTTTATCCAATTTTGCGCAAGCTTGCGACAGATGGTATGGTTACCACATATTTGCAGGAATCCACAAGTGGGCCTCCGCGCAAATATTATCGGCTGACGGGATTGGGAACGAAGACTCTTGCCGTCTTGCTGCAAGAGTGGCTTGCCTTTTCAAGTAGCGTCACTAAAATTGTGGGGGGTGAGGAGCAATGAATAGAGAAGAGTATTTAGCCAGACTCAGAAAGGCACTTTCTTCTCTGCCGGCATCAGAAGTAACAGATATATGCGGGGATTTTGAAGAGCATTTTGCGATTGGGTTATCACAGGACAAGACGGAGCATGAGATTTCCGCCGAGCTCGGTGATCCGGAAAGCGTTGCTGGCTCATATCTTGGTGATGCTGGAGAATCGGTCTCGACAGAAGATGCTGTTCGTGCGGCTGCAAACTGTGCAGGAAATAATGGCGGAGCCTCATCCGCAAATACCGCGGCACAAGAGAAAGATCTGACGGGCCCCCGTCTCTTTGTCATCTTATTTAATGTGCTGGTGATGATATGGGTTGCTTTTACATGGGTGACAACACTCTTCTGCCTGTGGGGTGTAACTCTTGCTTTTCTTGCGGCAGGGATTGGGCTTCTGCTAGGTCTCGTTGCCGTAAGCGGAATTGGCATTTCTCTTCTGCTTTTGTTTGGAATCGGATCCTTGCTCCTGGCCATAGGCTCAGGCATACTGAATTTCTTCATTACAAAATGGTCCGTGATCGGAACGAAGGCTTATATCAAATGGAATATCAAAGTATATAACAAGGGATTCTGAGAGAGGAGGAATAGCAAATGAAGAAATCAAGTATCATTCTTACGATCGTTTGCATATCGACACTTCTTGCAGGAACAACCTGCTACATCGTTGGTGGTGTCATTGCCGGTCGCGAGGGTATTGAGTATTTATACGATCATGCACAAGACGGCGATTTTTCTCTGAATCCGGAAGACTGGGGATTTACAGTCAACTCATATGATGATGGCGACAAAGTTGACGTTGAGTCTCCGTTTTTCGATGTTCATGTCGATGGGGACGATGTGTCTGTGAATCCGAAAAGCCAATCAGACGATAAGGATACGACGGCCGCAACGGGCTCAAATGAGACGGATAATAATTGATCCCAGGGCATTTCCGGTATTCGTGCGAGATTGAAAAAAGTGATTACACAAACAATAGCCTGCCTGTTCGCTAAGCGTGCAGACAGGCTATGCTATGTATCGGACTTGGCGATCAGCTAAGCATTTGGCAAAATGGATAAGACAAAACGGACAAAGACTCATTCGGAGACAAAGAGGGGCAGTTTTGTTGTGTCGGTGATCATTTTGCATAACACCGCAAAAGTCTCGCTTTCCTGGTCTGCCTCATACCCGCCGCGGCGGTACGTCGATGTTTGGGTCGTTACAATTATGTATATGTAATACCCCTCTGTGATTGCATCCGTAGAAGTATCAGAGCTTGCGGGAAGTAAATCATATCCGCCTTCTGAAAGACTGTTAGCCAAGGTATCGAAGCTGGATTCGGGAAGCAGATATTCCTGTGAAGAGGATCGCGTCAGACTCGCTCCCGAACGAAGGGTGGTAGTCACTTTTCCTGTCGAATCGAGGGTAGTCTCTCTCGCATATAGCGTGCCGTCATAGTAGAGACCGCAGTAATACAGGGTAATTTGGGTAATGTCTGTTTGCTCAGGAGGGTCACTTACTTCGGTCGCGTCCACCTTGTCCGATGGCAGTGAATCAAGAAGAATTCCTCTCTGAAATATTGTGCCAATCAGGAACAACGAGAGAATCAGCAAGATACTTGCAACGGAAATAACTCGGAAATATCGGTTTTCTCGCATATTGCCCCTTCCTTTGTCAACTCGCATATTATTGTAGCAAAGAATCGTTCTGAAGGAACACGTTCCTTCTCAAAATGTTGTGAGATTGAAATACTAGAAGTGATATAATATCCTTGTTATATAGAGATTTGCATGAGGCTTGAGAGGAGGCCAATTATGCTCGGTTTTTTGCCCCGTCAGATACGAGTTCTGCCCGATCGGTTTAGTGTGTGTCAAATTGCTTCCATGGCAGATGTTCCGGACGAAGAGTATGTTTTTATCTCCAGAACCCCCGATGAGATCTCGCTTGTGTGCAGAAGTGAATCCGTTCCGGAATCAGCGCCAGCCAGAGACGACGGGTGGAGGGGAATGGTTATTCAGGGGTGTCTTGATTTCTCGCTTGTGGGTATTCTGAATCGGCTTCTTGAAATTCTTGCCGAGCGATCGATATCCGTATTCGCTGTATCGACATATAACACAGATTATCTTTTTGTCAAAGGATCGTCTCTTGATTCGGCTGTGCAAGCACTTAAGGAAGAAGCGTATGACGTTGTGTTTGAGGATTTTTTCCCGCACAGAGGCTATTGACAACAGAAGAAGAAGAAAGCATAATGACAGGTAATTGAATAATTTATGAATGGCTTTGACGGAGAAAAGTAACTGGATATTTGCAAACAGGGATGACAGGTCGATGATTGAGAGCCTGTCAATGAGAGAAGTCTAAGTGAAGTTCGCTCCTGAGCTGGTCGCCTGAAAGTACAATCGTGTAGGACGACTCGGAGGTTCACCGTTATTTTGAACGAAGTTATCGGAGGAAGATGTTTCTCCTGTAACGGATATGAGTGTGATGATGTTTTTGGCGTCATTGAAGATGGGTGGTACCGCGGTTATTCCGTCCCGTTGCTTTGTTGGAGACAACAGAAGCAGCGGGGCGTTTTTTATTCTATCAAAGAGAGAAAAGGAGAGAAAAACCATGGCAAGAAGAGAGATTGAAACCTACATTTGGAATCCAGAGGCAGAATGCATGGACACGGACAAGAGACGGCTTCTACAAAGTGAACGTCTCGTAAAATGTGTGAATTACATGTATGGAAACGTTTCCTATTACACCAAGAAGATGCAGGAAAAAGGTGTTGAGCCAGGGGACATCAAGGGAATTGAGGATTTGTACAAACTTCCGTTTACGGACAAATTTGATTTCCGTGATAATTACCCGTTCGGAACTCTTGCCGTGCCTCGCGAGAAAATCAGACGTTTCCACGCTTCTTCGGGAACGACAGGGCGGATGAAGGTGGTCGGATATACGCATAACGACATTGATCTTTGGACGGAGTGCTTATGCAGATCTATGGCAAGATCAGGCGTACTTAAGGGAGATCTGGTACACATTGCCTATGGGTATGGACTGTTTACGGGTGGACTCGGACCCCATTATGCTTGCGACCCTCTAGGGGCGACAGCGATTCCGGTATCTGGCGGCAATACACCAAGGCAGATTCAGATTCTTCGCGAGTGGCAACCGTCGGTCATCATGTGTACGCCTTCTTATATGCTCCATATCGCGGATCAGATGGATGCTTTGGGGGTCAGCAAGGATGAGCTGTCTCTGAAGTGTGGCATTTTCGGTGCTGAACCATGGACACAAGAAATGCGTATGCAAATCGAGGAGAAACTCGGAATTCGTGCCTTCGACATATATGGTCTTTCCGAAATTTGCGGTCCTGGCGTCGGCTGTAGTTGTGAGAAATCGGAGCTTCTGCACCTTGAGACGGATCACTTCATTCCAGAAGTGGTTGATCCTGAGACGGGCATGCCGCTTGGCGAAGGCGAACTCGGCGAGTTGGTTTTCTCTTCTGTCACGAAGGAAGGAACCCCGCTTCTTCGCTATAATACGCATGATCTCACTCGCATTTATTATGACAAGTGCGAGTGTGGGAGAACGACGCCTCGCATGGAGAAGGTTACCGGCCGTGCGGATGATATGATGATTATTCGCGGCGTGAATGTATTCCCGACACAAATCGAGTCGGTTATGCTGAAGTATTCAGAAGTCGAGCCGCATTACATTATTATTGTAGATCGTGTGAACAATTTGGATCGCATGACTGTGAAGGTTGAGATGACCTCCGCGTTTTTCTCCGATTCGATTAAGGATATTGAGAGAACGGAGAAGAAGCTGTCTGAGGATATTGCCTCGGTTACAGGGATTCATGCCAAGATTACACTTTGCGAGCCAAGAAGCCTTCCGCGTTCCGAAGGTAAGATGAAGAGAGTGTATGACGAGCGGTTCAAGGCATAATTCGTGCATTTTTCCGGTGAAGCATTGTATAATGCAGGTATGTAGTATGGTAGCGCGGCAGAAGAAACGGGAGAAATACATATGAACAATGTGACGGCAATAGATAGGACTTCCTCCGAGATCACCCGTGTGGGGATTCTCGGGCTTGGCCTGATCGGAGGTTCTCTTGCGAGAGCTTTTCGCGAGAAGGCGAAGATCCCTTATATTGTTGCGGTGGATACGGATCGGGCTTCGGGTGCAAGTGCATTAGCGGAAGGCGTAATCAATGCGTTTGCAACGCCAGACAAGGGCTACGCCGTCTTTGAAGGATGCGATTTGGTCTTGCTTTGCACGCCTCTTCCCGTCATTATGAAGAATCTACCAGAACTTGAGAAATATAATATAGGCATAATTTCGGATGTCGGGTCGGTTAAGAAACCAGTTATGGATGCCGTGAAACTACCGAATTTCATTGGGGGGCATCCGATGGCGGGGTCTGAGCGGCAGGGATTCTCTTGCTCAAACGCCTCTCTCTTTGAAAACGCAATGTATGTCTTGTGTGTGGGTGATGCCTGTTTGGTGACGGCTTCGATGCTGCAACAATTCGAAGATGTAATTCATGCGATTGGCGCAACGCCGGTTCGTATGAAGCCTGACGAACATGATCGGCGCGTTGCGGCTGTCTCACATCTTCCCCACGTGGCGGCATCCGCGCTTTCTCTTCTGGCTGCTCGATTGGATGACGGGCAACTTGCCGCACTGGCGGCAGGCGGATTTCGCGATATAACACGCATCGCCTCGTCAGATTCATCTTTGTGGGCTGGGATTACGCAGGCGTCCGCTCCTTCCCTGATTCCGATTCTCGGGAAATATATCGAGATTTTGCAGCATTACCAGGCTGATTTAGACAAAGGGAATACGCGTGCGGTTGAGGCTTTCTTTGCGCAAGGTGCTTATTATCGGAACAGTCTTCCGACCGGTGGGCGAGGCGCGCTGGATGCGACGGCTTCGTTGACCGTATATTTGGAAGACAGACCAGGCGCGTTAGGCTCAATTACCACACTTCTGGGTGAGCGGAACATCAATATTCTTAACATCAATATTCGCAATTATCGTACCTATGAGGGAGGACAACTTCATCTGCTTTTAGGCGATAGTGCGCAGGCGGTCGAAGCATATTCCCTTCTGAAGGAGGCCGGATATGAGTGCGATTAAGTATGGACTGATCGGACATCCGCTCGGCCACAGCTTGTCGCCCTATATTCACGAGCGCATTATGGAGGCGAGTGGCATTTCGGGTCGCTATGAACTCTATGATGTTGACCCGATTCATTTTGACTCGGAAGTTAAGCTACTGATGAGAGAATTATCCGGGCTTAACTGTACAATACCGTACAAACAGTCAGTCATCTCGTTTTTGGATCGCCTTGACGAGGTGGCGGCGAAATATATGGCGGTCAATACGGTTTCGGGAGGAGTCGGATACAATACGGATCGCGACGGTTTTTTATCCGTTGGCTTGCATCTTTCCGACAAGTCAGTGCTTCTTCTTGGCGCGGGCGGTGTGTCGCGAATGATGGCTTTTGAAGCGGCTGAGCAAGGGGCGGCAGTTACCATATTGGCAAGATCAATGCAGAAGGCGGTGGCGCTTGCGACGGAATTGCGCGCAAAATATGGCAAAGAGATTCATGTTATTTCGGACATTGAAGAGGCACAAGGGCAGTCATATAATGTGATTTTGAATGGAACGCCTCTGGGCATGTGGCCGTTTTGCGGCGGCGTTCCCATTACTCCTGCGATTTTCTGCCCGAGGCAGCAAGTGTTTGACACAGTATATAATCCGGTCTCGACGAGGATGGTTTTGCAGGCAAAAAAGCATGGGGCAGAGGCGACTGGCGGATTAAAGATGCTTTTCGGACAGGCCCTTGCCGCCCAGAAGATTTGGAACCCGGATGCGCATTATTCAACAGAGCGGCTGCAGCAGATTCTGGCAGAACTTCCCGCAGAGGTGCTCTCGCATTCGCCGGTGAAATATATCATGACAGGATTTATGGGAGCCGGCAAAACGACGGTTTCGCGTGAGCTCGGCAGGCAACTTCATATACCGGTGATTGATTTGGATGAGAGAATCGAGAAGACGCGCGGTTGTCGCGTGAGTGATATTTTCGAACGAGATGGGGAGGCAGGTTTCCGAAAAGTGGAATCTTCTGTACTCAAGGAGACTCTGTCAGAAAAGCAATCGGCGATTATTGCTTTAGGCGGAGGGGCCATTTTGCAGGAAGAAAATCGCGCACTAATCCACAGAAGTGAAGCGATGACAATATTTCTTCATGCGTCGATGGAATGCATATGGAAGCGCATCAGACATGCGCAAGGGCGCCCGCTTGCAGGCGATCCCGGCGATGAAGATGAGGCTAGTCGATTTAGCAAGGTAGCTGCGCTTTACGAAGGGCGGCTGCCGTTATACAACAAGTATTGCGATATAAGAATTGAAGCGGAAAAAGATTTTCAAACAGTAGCGTCTGAGATTATGGATGCACTGGGATACGGAGGATAAGATGATTCTTGTTTTGAAAGCAGGTTTGCCAAAGGATAAAGTGAATGCGCTCTGTGATTTTCTTCAGAAGAGCTACGGGGTTATGACAAACCCGATTTTCGGCTCGGAGACGACAATTGTCGGGCTTGTCGGGGATACACAGTCCATTGAAGTTGAAGCGATGAGTATGCTTGATGAAGTGGAGCGTGTTGTAAAAGTGCAAGAGCCATACAAACGCGCGAATCGGAAATTTCACCCCGATGATACGATTGTCAGTATCGGGGATGTTAAAATCGGTGGCAAAAAAATTATCGTCTGTGCGGGACCCTGTTCTGTCGAATCAGAGGACCAATTGATTGGAATAGCAGAAAGTGTTAAGGCGTCAGGCGCCACGATGCTGCGAGGCGGCGCCTTTAAGCCAAGGACGTCTCCGTATGCTTTTCAGGGACTTAAGGCAGAAGGTCTGATGTATTTGAAGCGCGCACGCATGGCGACGGGGCTTCCTGTCGTCTCAGAAATCACGAATCCGGCTCAGCTTGAGCTATTTATGGAATTTGTTGATGTCGTTCAGGTTGGGGCGAGAAATATGCAGAATTTCGAATTACTTAAGGAACTTGGGCGCATTTCCAAGCCGATTCTGCTTAAGAGGGGCTTCTCAAATTCTATCGAAGAGCTTCTGATGTCCGCAGAGTATATCATGTCGGGTGGAAACAGTCAGGTAATTCTCTGCGAGCGCGGAATTCGCACGTTTGAGACGGCAACACGGAATACGCTTGATATCAGTGCTGTCCCCATTCTCAAGTCCATGACGCATTTGCCTGTTGTGATTGATCCATCACACGCCGGAGGGATGGCGTGGCTTGTTGAACCTCTATCAAAGGCAGCGATTGCTGTTGGAGCTGACGGATTAATTATTGAAGTTCATAACGATCCAAAGCATGCTTTGTCAGATGGAAAGCAATCCCTGACACCGGAGGCATTCGGGGATATAATGAAGAGGCTGGCACCGGTTGCCGAAGCTGTCGGACGTTCGATCTGACCTTGACCACTTGTGCTTTTCTGACTAAAATGACATGCTTTTCGAAAAAACAGACGAAAAACATGATCCGAAGGAGGATTCTATGCCCGAAATTATGGCCAATACCAACAACGGTAAATACCCGATTCATGTTAGGACGGGTTCACTGGCAAAGCTTGGCGAAATTGCCGCTGCGACCGTTAAGGGAAGAAAGGTCTTTGTCGTCACAGACACGAATGTTGCGCCGCTATATCTTGGCAAAGCCATTGCTTCGCTTAAGGATGTCGGGTTTGCCACATATTCGTGTACGGTTACGGCCGGGGAGACGTCCAAATGCAAGGATATGCTTTTCTTGCTCTACGATCAATTTAACGAAGCGGGAATAACAAGAGCGGATCTCATTGTCGCTCTTGGCGGCGGTGTCGTCGGCGACTTAACAGGATATGCCGCGTCATCGTATCTTCGCGGCTGTCCTTTGATTCAGGTTCCGACAACCCTGCTTGCACAGGTTGATTCTTCCATCGGAGGGAAGACCGGCATTGATCTGCCATATGGCAAGAATCTTGTCGGTGCTTTCTATCAGCCCAAAGCAGTACTCATTGATCCGAGTGTCTTATCGACTTTGCCCAGAGCGAGAATGGCCGAAGGCATGGCAGAAGTCATCAAATATGGCTGTATTCGGGATGAACTTCTTTTCGAATCGATAGAGAAGGGAACCTTTGATCTGGAGTGGATTCTGGAACGTTGTATCCGAATCAAGACGACAGTGGTCCAAAACGATGAATTTGATACCGGCGAGAGAATGATCCTGAATTTTGGACATACGCTGGGTCATGCGATTGAAAAGGTGACAAAATACACGAAATATACTCACGGCGAAGCAGTTGCTATCGGCATGGTTTATGCCGCTATTATCGGTGAACTTACGCATACCACGCCTTTCGGAACATCGGATCGAATCCGGAACGTGCTACTTCGGTGGAATCTTCCTGACGGAATCGACTTAAGTGCCGATGAACTGTTTCACGCAATGCTTTCTGACAAGAAGAAACTATCAGGGAAGATCTATTTTGTTCTTTTACGAAAAATCGGCGAGGCAGCGACATTCCCGATGACTTCTGAGGAACTGAAAAAGCATCTGATTGATGCGCTTGCTAGATCAGAGAAGTAAGGAGTCATATACGTGACAGAGAACGGCATCGACAATTCATTCATGAAGGTAAGTCCCGGGCTGCTAAGCGGGCGCGTTTCTGCGCCTCTTTCAAAAAGCATCTTACACAGAGCACTTATTTGCGCGATGCTTGCGGGGGACATATCTCTTGCGGATATCGGGTCTGACACCCTTTCCGATGACATCTGCGCGACAAAGGAATGCCTGCAAGAGCTGATCGCGCGTAAATCATCGCAAAATGCAACAGCAAATCCTGACGCGCCCCTTCATCTCTCCTGCAAGGAGTCTGGCTCGACACTTCGTTTTCTTGTCCCTCTTGCGGCTTCCCTTGGGATTCCCGTCATCCTTGATGGATCAGGGCGATTGCCGAACAGGCCGCTTGCTGAATTCACTGCGATATTTGAAGGGAAGGGAGTATCACTATCTTTTCCGGAAGACGGTAAATTTCTTCCTCTTTGCGTACAAGGGCAGCTTCATGGCGGCGTATTTCACGTGCCCGGGAACATTAGCTCGCAGTATATTACGGGTCTTCTTCTTTCACTTCCGATTCTGCCCCATGATTCGGAAATCATCCTGACTTCTCCGCTTGAATCCGAGCCGTATGTTGAGATGACAAGAGACGTCATGCATGCATTTTGCGTCGCAACGGAGAAGACGAAGACGGGCTATCTGATTCCCGGACGCCAGACATATTCTCGAAAAACGCCATACAGGGGAGAGCCAGACTTCTCGCAAGCGGCATTCTGGCTTGTTGGCGAATATTTGGGAAGTCATATCTCAGTTTTGCCTCTCCCGAACGAATCCTTTCAGGGCGATAGTGCAATCGTGTCTCTGCTCAAGGATCTACGCGCATATGCCGCCCGTCCTGTACCAGAGGACGCTCCTTTTCAAGTGGATGCCTCGCAGATTCCAGATCTGGTGCCGATTTTCTCCGTCGCTGCCGCTGCCACCCCTTGTGTCACACAGATCGTTCGGGCGTCCAGACTACGATTCAAAGAATGCGATCGATTGATGGCGACACAGAAAATATTGTCCTCTCTCGGCGTGCAAATTGAAGAGACAGAAGACGGGCTGATCATCTACGGAAAAGAGAATCAAGTCGACAAGCCCATTTTTGCCGCTTGCAACATCTATCCTTTTCACGATCATCGTATGGTAATGGCGGCGGCAATTGCCGCAACACGTGCTGACGGACCAGTTAACATTTCAGATTATCGGGCGGCAGACAAATCTTATCCGGAATTTTTCCGGGATTTTCGAGCAATGGGAGGGCATGCGGATGAGTTCTATTTGGGGAAATAGTGTCAGAATAAGCATTTTTGGCGAGTCGCACGGTCCGTCAATCGGTGTGGTCATGGATGGACTTCCATCGGGATTCATACTTGATATGGAACAGATTTCCGCGCACATGGCGAGGCGTGCGCCGGGCCTGACTCCCTGGTCGACAAAGAGAAATGAGAAGGATGAGCCGGTGATTCTGTCGGGAATCTATCTTGGCAAGACGACGGGTACACCTCTATGTGCGATGATTGAAAATGCGGATACACACTCTTCGGATTATGCGGAGCTTGCCGAGAAGCCGCGCCCGGGGCACGCCGATCTGACGGGCCTTGCGCGATATAACGGAGCGAACGATCCGCGTGGCGGCGGACACTTCTCCGGGCGTATTATGGCTCCGCTGACTTTTGCCGGTGCAGTCTGCATGCAGATTCTGGCGAGTCGCGGCGTACAAATCAACGCACATATATATGAAATCGCGGGGATTATGGACACACCTTATGATCCGCTTATTCAGCCTCAATCTGTTTCGGACAAGTCTTTCCCGGTAGTATCGGAGACGGCGGAAGCGCAGATGATTGCAGCAATTTTAGAAGCGAGAGATTCACATGATTCTGTCGGCGGCATCATTGAGTGCATGGCGACCGGTTTTCCAGCTGGATTGGGGAAGCCGATTTTCGATAATATAGAGAGTCGGATTGCGTCATTATTATTTGGGATACCGGCAATTAAGGGAGTAGAATTCGGGCGCGGCTTCGGCGTTTCGGGTGTCAAGGGATCAGAGAACAACGATTCGCCATACCTATCTAAGCAAGGGATTCGATTACAGACAAATCATGCAGGCGGCATTGAGGGCGGCATCTCAAATGGCATGCCAATTCTTCTTCGGTGCGCCTGCAAACCAACCCCTTCCATCTCCCGTCCGCAAGATACGATTAATTTGAAGACAATGCAAAACGACACCATCCAAATTAGGGGCAGGCATGATCCTTGTATCGTGCCGCGTGCCGTTCCCATCGTAGAAAGTGCTGTCGCCTTGGCACTTCTTGATTTTATGGAGGAGGGGTGAATATGGATAAGGAACAGTTGCCAATCATTTTGCTCGTTAACGGGCCAAATCTAAATATGCTCGGGAAGCGCAGCAAGGAACATTATGGCAGTTTCACACTTTCACAGGTCGAATCTGCTTTTGAGACGAAGGCACAATCCCTTAGCGTCCGGGCAAAGTTCTTCCAATCAAATGACGAAGGGGCAATCGTAACAGCAATTCACGAAGCCATGACATATGCAGCGGGCATTGTGATTAATGCGGGGGCATACACCCATTACAGCTATGCGATTTTCGACGCGCTTCTCTTGTGCGGATTACCTGTTATGGAAGTACACATATCGAACATTCACAAGCGCGAGGCATTCCGAAATGTGTCCGTCATTATGCCGGCATGTGTCGGACAAGTATATGGACTCGGGCTTGACAGCTATTTGGTCGGACTCGAGAAGCTTGTTAAGGAGCATATTATGCTTGATAAACCGAAAAAGGAAGATCATCCGAGCCGATTCGGAAATGAAGATCTGTCACTTCTTCGCGAGCAAATAAGCGAGGTCGATGCGCAGCTTATGACAATCTTTAACCGCAGAATGGATCTCGCCGAAGAAATCGCACATTCCAAGATTCTTTCGGGCACAGCCGTGTATGATGCTAGTCGTGAGGCAGAGGTATCAGATCTTGCCCGGCAGCGCGCAGGTTCGGATATGTCTACGCGCGTGGATTCGCTCATGAAGACGATGATGAGAATCTCGCGCGAAAAGCAATATGACATACTTCTACAGGCATCTCAGAATTGGAAAATGGGACAAGAACTTACCTCTTCCGGAACAACACTCGAACACATCCATAAGGTCTCATACGGCGGGACTCTTGGATCCTATTCCGAGACCGCTGCGCAGAAACTATTCCCGTCAGAGACATTACTACCCGCGCAGACCTTCTCTTCGGCATGTGAGAGGGTCCTCTCGGGAGAAGCCGATGCCGCCGTCCTGCCGCTGGAAAATACAATCGGCGGCACGGTAGATAATGTATATGAATTACTTCAGAAAAAGAACCTTCACATCGTTAAGGCGACTTCCGTCGTGGTCGCGCATTGCCTTGCTGTGATTCCCGGCACAAAATTGTCTGATATCAAATCTGTTTCGAGTCATCCGCAGGGCCTAGCACAGTGCTCTGAAATGATTAGCAAAATGCATTGGGACGTGATTGCAATGGAGAACACAGCCTTTGCAGCAGCCGAGGTGAAGATGCGTGGAGATCGGTCGATAGGTGCGATTGCATCTGTTGAGGCAGCAAAAAGAAATGGACTTGAGATCATATCTCTTGAGATCAGTAATTCGGCTTCAAATCAGACACGTTTTGTCGCTGTTACCAAGGACCTCATCATTACCCCTCATGCGGATCGGATCAGCACGCTACTGCATCTCCCTCATCGGAGCGGGGCCCTCGTATCAGCGCTCGAAGTCTTTGCTGACAGAGGATTGAACCTATCTTCCATTTTTTCTCGTCCGATTCAGAATACGCCGGGCGAATATTCCTTCTTCTTGGATTTCCTTTGTCCCGCGATGGGACAAGATGCGCTGCTTGCGCTGTTCCAACTCTCTTCCGAAATGCCATATATCAAGGTTCTTGGCTGGTATGAAGAATCCTGATTGATTTCTCTGATCGGAATAGTCCCAGATTATACGCCGACCACCATGGAGAGAAAGGGCACAATCTGCTTTTTCCGGCTCATAACGCCGGGAAGATAGAAGGAGTTCTTTCCCCTTGCTTGTTCTCCGTAGGCACGTTCAAGTGCGTCACCCAAATTGCCGGCCGCAAGAATATGCGAGCCTCCCTTGCGAATGTCTGTTAATGCCATCATGATCATATCGTAATCCTCAAGCTTGCGATCAATGTCCATTTGCGCAAGAAGATCATCCTTGCGAGAGAGAAAGCCTGAAATATCCATCGAGCTAATCTGTGCAATTGCAACTTTGGCGCCTGCCATGCGGAACACTTTGAAATCCATATTCAGCAGTTCTTTTGCCGTCATACTCAGGAGGGAATCATTGGGTGTGAAAAGATCTTCTGCAAGTTGCTCGATATTGACGGAAGCGATTTTGGCAAGTTCTTCAGCCAATTCACAGTCGCGCGGCGTACATGTCGGCGATTTGAAAAAAATCGTATCTGACAAAATTGCAGAAAGAAGCATGCCTGCCATAGCCGGTTCAAGTGCGATATTCTTCTCAAAATACATGCTTGCAATGATCGTTGAAGTTGATCCGACGGGTTCATTCCGAACATAAATCGGCCCGTCGGTGGTAACATCACCAATACGGTGATGGTCAATAATCTCCATAATTTCTGCTTGTTCAATACCGGGGAAAGATTGTGCGGTCTCATTGTGATCGACCAATATGACTTTCTTTCGAGCATGGCGAATCAAGTGAAAACGCGAGATCATTCCGACAACATGACCCAAATCATCCAGAATCGGATAACTTCGGAAACGTGTTGATAGCATAGCATTTCTGACATCATCGACATAATCGCGAAGAGAAAAATGTGTGACATTCTCGAATCGCATGACATTGGATACAGATGTTGCGAGTGTCACAAGGCGAAGTGTCTTGTAAAGATTATAGGGAGAACGAATGATTGTAGTGTTCTCTGTGTTCGGAAACGAGAAGTCTGTCTCATCCGAAGAACCGCACAAGATAAGACAGCCGACATGCGCCTCGTCTGCCCGAGCAATCGTGTCCCTGTCAACGTTCTCTCCGAGTACAATCCCATCACGATGGAGATAACAGTCAACCCCGGGCGTGTAAATTCGAGCGCCCATGAAGTCGTGAATCGGGCCGCAGACATGCGTGCCGCTGACTGTCTCAAGCAGGCTCTCAAAGGTTGCTACTGCTGTAGCTTCGTTTATCTGCCTCATATCGTATGCCGCGATATCACCGCTCGTAATGAGTCCGAGCAGACGCCCCTCATGATCCGTAACAGGAAGAGAGCGTGTCTCCTCACCGTGGAGCAGATCCCACGCATTCCAAAGAGAGGTCTCGGAGAGAAGGGGCGTCACCTGATCAAAAGCGACATCACGAATCTGTGTGCGGACATCCGTAATGGCAGGTGGGGCGGAGAAGCCAAATCGATGCAAGACCATTTCGGTTTCTGGATTGATCTCGCCAAGGCGAACGGCTAAAGCACTCATCCCAAGTTGATTAATTAGCCTCTCGTAAGCCATCGATGAGATAATGGAATCTGTGTCAGGATGTCGATGACCACTAATATATGTGATTGCTTTTGGAGGTAGGGAAGGTGCAAAATGTTTATCTTTCAAGACCCGTTCTGAAGAAGTCGTCATGTTATTATCCTCGCAAACTTCTTGTGATCATCAATGGGCAGTCACATCTCGCCAGGCAGTTTCTTGCGTGAAGACCAAAGCTTATCAAAATTGGCGCAAACCTCTGCGTAATTCTCTGGCGTTCCAATATCTATGCAGTAGCCGTCGGCACGAAACGCGTAAACCTCTTTCCTCTTAAAAAGCCAGGAAGGAAAGTTGCCGGGAGCGTCGGGTGTATTGCCTTCTTCGAGATACGTCTTGATCAAAGGTAGCGTATCTCTGCGATAGAAATAGGTCGCATATATCGCGGTATTTGTCTCGGGCTCCTGTGGTTTCTCTGCCATCTTAAGAACTTTGCCATTGTCGTCAAGCGTTGCAACGGCCAACTTCTGTAACTGATGCTTATCATTTACGGTAATTGCAATGAGTAAATCCTTGTGAATCTTCATAAAGCAATCGTACATATCCTTAAGCCGATAGGTAAATAGGTTATCGCCAGCAAGAATCAATAGATCATCATCAATTCCGCACATATCCATCGCATATGCAATATCTCCAATTGCGCCTCTCTTCGACTGATCATCGCTCGTCTGATCATCAATAATTCGGATTGTGACACCGGGATAATTCGCTCTACGATCAGCCGCCCATTTCTCAAAATGCGAGGCAAAACGATGATTGGTAACCAGACAAATACCAGACAGATCCGGAAGGGTATCAATTTCATCTGCGATATAGTCAAGCATGGCTCGCCCTGCGACGGGAAGAAGAGGCTTCGGTGTGTCAATCGTAAGAGGGTAGAGACGTGTCGCGTACCCGGCAAGTAGCATCATTGCGATCATGAGAATCCTCCGTTCATTGCGTTTGCGGATGATTGTGTGCCGCCGCAGATACGCTAAATACAAACTTATCTTACTACATTCTTTCCGTGAAAGCATCTGGCATTTTTTACAGAATACTACGCAAATTGTAGTGAACATGACTGTTTGAAGCACAAAATGAACGGCGCACTCCGAGCTCTCGCTTACGGAAATGCGCCGTATCTAGTCGTGAAAAGAAAGAGGAAATTAGTCTTTTGTGTTTCTTCTTCGTATGAGCAGAAAAACAAAGCAGGAAGCAGATATTGCTGCAAGAGCAATTGCGATGGCAGGCAGAAGGATGTTTGTCTCTTCACCTGTCTTGGTAACACCAAGAACGTCTGATGATGGCGTCGCGGTTGGCGTCGCAGTCGGATCGCGAGATACGCCTAATGCTCCGGTCGCGGGTGTTGCTGTCGGAGAGGCTGTCGCTGTTGCGGTAGCCGACGGGGTAGGGGTAGGTGTAGCGGTAGGCGTCGTGGTAGGTGTAGGATCAGGAATCTTCACCCAATGAGCATACAATACGATCGTACTATCAACAGTCAGACTATCTCCGACCTTATACAGCGTTCCGCTCCCGTCAGCTTCTGTGTTCCAACCATCAAAGGAATATCCATCACGGACAAGATCCGTTCCGGAGAGGACGATTGTTGTCTTGCCGGAGAGAATCTGAACGGAATCCGGAACCGTACCGCTGTCGTTATGGTTACCGTAGTAGGTGACCTGATAGAGATTGACAACGTTCACGGTAAATGTCGCATAAGGCTTCTCAATCTCACCAGCATTATTCGCATCAACAGATTTTGCTGTAATCTTCACTGTGCCAAGCGAATTTGCCGTTGCCAACCCAGTGTTGGGATCAATCGAAAGAATCGACGGGTCACTCGAATACCATGTAATGGTTGTATCAGACACGGTTGATGCCGAAGGTAAAACACCTGAAGCCGTATAGCCCTGCGTAATGTCCGCATCAAACGTAATTGTCTGGGTCAGACCTATCTCGGTAACCGCGTTATTAATCGCAATATTCTCAGCAAGAGAAGAGAAAGCACAATTAGCAAACGTACCAGACGAAGATCCGACAACCTTCGCTGCCGAAGCAACCGCATATCCGCTATATACAGGATACCCGGAAGGCGGAGCGGACTCATTCGGATCTGTAGGTGTCAGAAGTGACACACCGGATGTTACTTCGTGCATGGTATATCCTGCCAGAGCGTCAAAGTCGATATTGTAAATCTTGATTCCAGATTTATCAGTCGACTTCAGAGTAATTGATCCGCCGGCAGAGAAAGGAATCAGGCTGGTGCTATTGTACGCATCCGGGTTACCAGACGCCAGAAGGTTCACTGCAACAAGATTAACAGCAAAACTTCCAAGATCGGGAACTGAAAACGTTCCGATCGTACCTGTTCCTGTAACAAGCTTGATATTATAGGATGGGACACTCGTCGGAACGCCACTACTTGCGACTCTGCTTAGTACAGTCTTAATGGCTGCAATCTGGCTTTCCACACTTGTCGATCCATCCGTTCTTACTACCCAGTAATTATCAGTCAAATCAAGAATAGCGGCAGAAGTAGACGCTGCTGGGAGCGCGCTGTATATATTAATAGCCGAAGAGTAAGTCGAGCCGTTGGATGTACTATAGCGAGCATATCGGTATTCGCTTGGGACATATGTACCGGCATATTGGTATCGCTGAACATAAACATAGCCTCGATTGCCTGACTGTGTGAGAGAAAGGGTCCCGGCAAAAACGTTCCGATATGTCGAGAACGGCACATCGCTTCCGGAATCTGTATCTTCGATCTTGATCGAATTGGCAGACGAATTCGCACTGCTACCATCAATTGCCAGGTCTTTGTAGTAGTTATTCGTAGCGCGGTTCATGCTGACAATACCGAAACCATAACATGTCTTGACACTTCGGATAACGAGTCCATCAAAATTATGCTGCCCGGAAGAACTATATATGTTAATTGCCACATTCTTCGAAGAAAAAGCCGTATTCGAAGCACCAACATTCTGAATAACGCAATTCTTCATAACCAGACCATCCGTACCATTCCAAGGGGAGGACACACCAGAAATAAAGAAGAAGTATTCGCCGCGATTCTTAATGGTCGTCATATTACGGTTCAATCCGTCAAAAATCAGATTCTCATAATAGACGTTCTGATTCATAATAATGTTGCGCTCAATGGCTCCATCGGAGCGAGCTGACTTCGTCAGAGAGGCAGTTGGATCGCCATTTGCATCTTCATACAATCCAACGAGAGAGAGGTTGTTCTGAGAAAACCGGGTATATGCGGTGGAATCCGAATCGTTATAGACGCCCGAATCGAAGAAGATCGTGGTATTCGCCGCGAAAATACTGACCAACTGCCCCGCGGCATTGGTTGCCTTCATGGCATTGATGTCGCTTCCGATAACAACCCCTGCGAGAGGATAGGTCACGCCCTGATATTCAACCGAAGTCAGAGATGACTTGGTCGCATCCTGAGTAACAAGATAGTAGACGGGAGAACCATCCGAAAATGTATTGGTGGCAGCGACATATGTCGAATCAGCGGCATCACTTGTCGAGAAATTCCCTGTGACCGTAGCCGACGTGTTGCCATCATCAACCGTAACGGAAGCAATGACCGAAACAGGAAGGATACTAGCGACAAAAAAGGCTGAAAGCAGAAAAGCAAACAAGCGTGCAGAGTAAGTCGTCTTGCGCGAAGTATATATAGAACTCATAATTGACATGTATGATTCCCCCGAAAGTCTCACAACAAAGCACCATAACGGCACTGCTGTCCCATCATAAAACGATTCACATAGCGTTCTTCTATCAGAAGAAGAACCAATCCAATACCATCAGCTGGCTTCCTCACGGCAACCGCAACTCAATCTGTGCTTTCCCCAAATCACAGAGTATATGCTGTTCCAAACAATAGTATCCTGTACTATATTCAGATTACTCGCGCGCGAGTGGCGTGTCAACTTATTTTTTTTGACAAATGGGGCTATTTACACAATTTGTACACTTTTGTGTAATATAAATATAATATTCCCTCTTGCAGCAACGCATTTTTTGGCATTACTCCCCATACCACTGCTCGTCCAAGTACAAATTGATGCGGCTCTCCATACTTGTAATGACATCTCCAAGTGGCTTGCCTTCAATGAAATATGAATTGCTTTCCTCCTGTAAAATGATGCCGAGATAGCCGTCATATAGGAAAATGGTGTTAAGCGAGTCGATGGTATCGCGAAATCCTTGGGCATCTTCACTGGTCATAGGGGTGGAGGAGTATAGCGACGCCAGAACCTTATCAGCATTATTTTGAAGTGTCGGATCCATTGCTTTGCTGATTTGGTTTTCCATAGCACTTTTCAGAATAGGAATCTGTTCAGTCTCAGAGATTCTTGTCTGAACTGTATCAGAAAGCAGAATCTTTATGAATTCCCAACAGGCGGAGGGATCTGAGGCACCGCTGGAAATGGCAACGAGGGAATTCGGAACGCAGACTCTTGCGCTGTCATATACGGAAGGAATTCCGATATATATGACTCCATCACCCGAGTATTCCGAAAAACGTTTGAAATCATATGCACAACGAAGGGTGGTATTTGCAAAGCATAGTTGACCCTGACTGAAGAGGGATGCCTCATCATACATCATTACATTCGTATCCGTATCCAAGGCTCCGAAGTGATCTCCGTATTCGAGGATGGTCTGGAAATCATCTTCCGATATGCTGAATTCTTGATTCTCATCATCATAGAACGAAGACAAGGAGTATTGGATGGCAGCATTCACCAGCCCGGTCTTATATGCGTTAACGAAGACACTTCCCTCAAAGGTCTCCCCGATCTGCATGACTTCAGAAATAGTAACAGACGGGTCATTTCCGACTGAGGCTGGACGAGCAACAAACCCTAGTATGCTGAAGGATGGAAACAGGCAGTAGCACGACCCATTGGTTTCCGTTAGCGCAAGGATATTGTCCAGATAGAGAGAACTGTCAAAATCCGGATCCGAGTCCATATAGGTGGATAGATCAAGCACCATTCCGCTTTTGCCCCAGGTGGAGTAGTTGAAATCATTCCCGTAATAGAGATCTGGGGCATCTCCTTTTGCGAAATCCGTAAGCATCTCTGTTTGAGATGTCAAGTATGTATCTTGATCCGAATAGGGGTATTTCTCGCTAAAATCAACGAGCTGTATACGATACTCAGTATTTGAGACGTTGAATTCATACTGCGCATACAAGAGCGTAGTATCCGCCTTAAGGTAGTAACCGCCGATCTCAAGGATCTTCTTGTTTGCATTTGGGTTCTCATCCTGATGGGTGAGCAGAACAATATCGTCCGATCCTGACGAATTGACAGCGGAGTAGGTCAACAGGACGGAGTCGTCTGAGAGAACAAAGTCTGAAGATACATTATACGGGTATTGTGAAGGCGGGACATCCACCTGGTTCCAGTCGAGAATCTCCTCTTTTTGTGGTGAATCCACATTCATCCTATATATACCTGCCATGTCACATACATATCCACCGTAAACCGTATATTCGTATTTGGAATAATCGGATACATTTCCGGCCTCTACCAAGGACAGATTTTCCACATCAATTGTCATTAGATAAAAAGAATCTGCAATCAGGAGAGTTCGTAATGAATTGTTATCAATATAAAATGAGGAAGTCCCCTGTGGTTCATAGCCGTCAATCGAAATGGAGCCGACTTTCACAAAGGCGTCTGTATAGACATCAATTTGATAATCATACATAAAGTACCATTGGTTACCAAAATACATATAGTCGCGTATGTAGTCAGAAGTCGTACCAATGATGTCTGACGAGGTGGTCTCTAGTGTGTTTATATCAATTATTTGCAGAACCGCCTGCCCGTTATTATCCATAATCAGGTAGGACAGCAGGTGGTCTGATATAAAAAGACAATCAAGAATATATGCGCAATCAGAAACGGGAATCTCAGCAATATACGTTCCCGACAAATCCATCAGATAAAGGGAATAGCCAACAGTTTCAACTGTTGCCAAATCAGTCATTTCCAGTATTAGCGCAATCGTTGTGTCATTGGAGACGGCCTGTGATACACTATAATTCATGACACTTGTTGTATTGAGTGTCAAGCTTTGCGACGAGAAATAACTGCTATCCCTTTCGATGGTTGGGATTGTATCAGAATTGGTCGCATCTTTATCTTTGCACCCGACAAGAGACAATAGAATGGCGCATGCCAGAAATAGACAAAGAATTTTTCGTTTCATTCATATCGCCTCGATTCTTTACGCTTCATTTTCAAATCCCAAGCTTGTAGTCTCGATCCACTGTCCCGAAGTGGCATCAATATAGACACATTTCGTATCCGTGCTAAACGCTGCCGCTTCGTGATAAACGAAGACCCAACAGGGAAGCATATAATAATCATTATCAGCACCTGCATCCAGAATCGGTAAATAGGCAAGCTGAATCTCATAAATGGAAGCAGAACTCCCCCCAGTACTTGCAAGCGCTGCTACCGCAGTGTTTGTCGCAGCTTCCAGTGTACATAAGGTTGCGTCCTCGGTAATTACAGAGGTCTGATCGAAATATCCATAGAAATTCGAATCAACAAAGGCTCCATCAGCAACATAGGCATATATAGAAGTTATACCCGTCATACACTGTTCGCCGCCCCAAATAACAGAGTTGCTGTTTGTATCCGTAATGGCCAAATTATTGAGTGACTGAAAAAGGCGATAGTACTCGAAATCACTTCCGTTTACCGATGAAGAATAGACGAGATAGTTTTCAGAGAGGGTAACCCCCATCCTGTCGTAATAGTCAGTAATGAGAGTCTGCGAATCGCTTATATCATTCTGGAAGACTGGGACAATATCACCAGACAGAATCCCAGATGAGAGCGCACTGCTCATTTCTTGCATCTTTTCCGAATCCGTAGTATATCCTATCCCGTAGTAAGTCTCATTGATTCCAATATCTCCAAGGACGGGGTCTGAATATGTGTATGTATCCAAATCGTACAGCAAGCTATCATATACCATGGGAGCGTACATTTTATCAACCGTATGACTTGTCTCGACCCAAGTTGACTGCACTTCCTTGGCGATATCCGTCTCGTCGAACACGCGCATCTGCGCGCGGATCACGTCCACGGTTCCTGGATCATAGACATCTCGTGTCGTGCAGACACACGCATCGGCCGTAATATTCCCATATTCTCCTGTAAGGAAGTACTTCCCGTTATCTTCCGTTATCAAGAATGCGTCAGAAGGAATATCCGAGGAAGAGAATGTCTCGGAAGTGGAGGTAACTTCTGTAGCACTGCTTGCATCGGAGGATTCGATTGCTGTGTTTTTTGGATTACAACCAACGACGGCAAGAAGTAAGAGACACGCGGATAACAGAGTAACATATCTTATATTAAGATGAAATGCCATATGCAGTTTCCTTTCCTCTAGGTTAAGGTTGCCAGTTAAACCCGAGTGTGGCACCCGTGTTCGCCGAAGAGCTATTCATGCTTGATGCAAGAAGGTAGTCTGAGTCTTCATAGCCACAATAATCTGAATACGTATACCATCTGCTTGCGGTGGTATAGTTGCTGGCATTATATGTGTATGCCGAAGAAGCAACATTGTATGCTGCGTCTCTCATTCTGACTTGATACGAATTGTTTCCCCACGTCATTGACGGAAGTCCGACCACGGCATACCCAGAAAGGGTCACATGCCAACTCGTGAAGTCGGCCGTTGTCTTTGTCGCAACAGTACTATATGCCGAGGATCCACCTCTAGTTACAGTCAGTGTCGCGTGATTACCATCAAGTGCACATACCGAGAACGCAAAGGAACAGATGAGAAGTACTGAAACAAGTAGTGAAAATAGACCTTTTCTTTTCATGATATTGACCTCCTTACGTATTGCATATGACATTTCATCTGTTACCTATATTATTATTATTATTATTATTATTTGTCAACGAGATTTGCAAAATAATGAATGTTTCTAGGTTGCTTGCAATTCGGATACTTCTTTGAACGTACATGGAACGTACATGTTTTTTATATTATCAAACGGCAATCAGGACTACATGCAGTATATCTGGGAAAGGATGCAGGAAAAGTTAAGTCAAAAAGCATATGCAACACAGGACATACGAACCAATTTCTGCTGCAGTCACCGGCATACGGCAGAGTATGCGTTATATCGTTCCGTTACAGACAATGATATGAAGTTCTAATCACTGGGGATTTATCTAAATTTATGACCGAGAAAAACCTGAAGCGGTCGATTCTTCTTTTCGGACTTGCAAGTCATTTCTTCACATGGTATGATTTCTGCCAAGTGTATCGGCTGGATCCGACAGTTTGCAGTTTTTGGTTGCAGACTGTCAGAGCGACCGGACTCGGTTCAGATTCTTCTTTTCCACAAATCCTGCAAGCGATCAGGGAAAAATGCCCTTTCGCCCTTTTGTGAATCAGCCCGGTGCGATTCCATGCAAGATTTCAGTGAGTTTTCGCATTACATGCGGATACATATCTGAGGTTTTCAAGGAGTTGACTGATTATCCCGGGTTTGCATGCCGATTCACGAGATGGCTCGGAGCCAATCATCATCGCAGGAGGAAAAGAAATGACAAATCAATCACCCAAGACGACAACAGAACATGAATCCAGTTCCCCAAACACGAAAAGCGATAATAAAGTGAGAAGCCTTGCGAGAAGGTTCGCCAAAAGGTACTTCATTGACGCGCTCGGCGCGATGGTGTATGGACTATTTGCGTCTCTTCTTATCGGTACTATTCTTAAGACGATTTTCCAGTACATTCATGTAGAGGCTTTTCAGGCCTATTTTCAGCAGATTATTTTCTGGACGGGCGCGGCGTCTCCGCTTGTCGGCGCTGCTATTGGCGTCTCCGTTGCTTATGGTCTGAAGAGCAAGCCGCTTGCGATGTATTCGGCTGTAGTCGTTGGCGGACTAGCCTATACGATGAATGCAGTGGTGGTGACCACAGGATCCTTTTCTGCTATTACCTTTTCAGGCAAAGGCTCCGCTGGACCGGTCGGAGCGATTATTGCCGTAATTATCGCGGTTGAGATCGGTTCTTGGCTTACCGACAAGACGCCTTTCAACATTCTGGTTGTTCCGGCGGCATCGATTCTTTCTGGTACGCTTGTCGCCATACTTGTTGGACCACCAGTTGGGCATTTCATGACATGGCTCGGGGTGGTTCTTGAGAAGGCAACCCAGCTCTATCCATTCCCGATGGGTATTGCGGTCTCTTTTCTTGTTGGTCTCTCGCTAGTTGCACCGATTTCGTCAGCGGCACTTTGCGTTTCAATTGGCATTTCCGGCTTGTCAGCCGGGGCGGCGACGGCGGGATGCTGCGCACAGATGGTCGGATTTGCCGTTGCGTCTTTTCGCGAGAATCGTTGGGGAGGACTTGTCTCGCAAGGTATTGGCACCGCGAAAATTCAATTTCCGAATATTCTGCGCCACCCGCAGATACTGATTCCGACGCTGATGGCTTCGGCTATCTCGGGTCCACTTTCAACGTGCGTTTTTAAGATGACAAATAGCTTCATCGGCGCTGGCATGGGGACATGCGGTCTTGTCGGACCGATTGAAGTTTTCCGGACAATGACGGATGCCGGCAAAGGGAATCTGACCGTGCTTGCGTCAATTCTGATTGTCTATATTCTGATTCCGGCCGCCGTTGCGCTCGGAACATCGGAGATTATGCGCAAAATCGGATGGATTAAGAAGGGCGACATGCTTCTGATCAGAGAATAACCATAGGCAGGATTTCTTTCGGGGCACGTTTCGAAGCATGCGTATAACCGCGCGTTCCGAGACGTGCCTTCTTGTTTCCTTTCGTCTGGATTTATGGGGGGCCTTTTCCGAAAATTGCATAAATAGCTACCTTCTTTTCATGATATAATGGGGAAGGTTGAATAAGCACCGGAGTTTACCTTGTTAGAGGAAATTCCGGCGCATTTTCGTGCCAAAATTGTTTGCTTGCAAACTAAAGGAGAATGAATACGCATGGATGTTTGTGCCGTGGTTATGGCCGCCGGTGAAGGCAAGAGAATGAATTCGAAACACTCAAAAGTTGTCCAGAAAGCTGCAGGGAAACCTCTGGTTTGCTGGGTTGCCGATACTCTTCGTGAGGCGGGCGCTTTGGAACAGGTATATATTGTCGGGTTTAGGCAAGAAGAGGTCAGAGCCGTTCTTGGAGAGGATGTTGCGTTTGTTTTGCAGGAGCAGCAGCTGGGAACGGGGCACGCGGTTTTGCAAGCGGCGCCTTTCTTAGAAGGCAGAAACGGCTGTACGATTATTCTTCCAGGTGATGCTCCGATGATTACTCCCGAGACACTCCGAGCGGCGATTGATATGTTTAGCCGGGATGAATATGGTGCTGTTGTGGTATCGGCGCAGGCTCCGGACCCGACTGGATATGGTCGCCTTGTCCGTGACGCTGAGGGAAATGTTGTGCGAATTGTCGAAGAACGTGATGCTTCGGATGAGGAGAAGAAGATTCGTGAAATCAATTCTTCGATTTATTGCTTTCGCACGCCGCTGCTACTTTCCGCCCTGGGTCGGATTGACGCGAAGAATTCTCAGAAAGAGTACTATTTGACAGATACAATTGAAATCCTGATACATGACGGACACAAGGTTGGTTCCTATCTGACGGATTTTGACGAGACACGCGGCGTAAATGACCGAGTCGAGCTGGAAGCGACGGGGAAGCTTCTGAATCAGCGCATCTGCAAACGGCATATGAGAGCGGGCGTTCAGATTATTGACATGGAGCGGACGTGGATTGATCCGATTGCCGTGATCGGAAGAGACACGACAATCTACCCCGGAACCATTATTCGGGGAGAAACAGTTATCGCAGAGGATTGCATAATCGGTCCGGATTCGCATCTTGACGGCGCCATTATTGGCGAAGGTACAGAAATTTTTCAGTCGACTGCAATTGACTGTACGATTGGCAGATTTTGCCAGATCGGGCCATTTAGTCATATCCGTCCGAAGAGTGTTCTCGGGTCGAATATTACGATTGGCGCTTATGTCGAGATCAAGAATTCGAGTATGGGAGATTTTTCCAGAGCGCGGCATCTTACTTATGTCGGTGATTCGAAGGTCGGAAGAAATGTCAATTTCGGGTGCGGAACAGTGACCTGCAACTACGACGGGCAGGATAAGACTACGTGTATCATCGGGGATAACGTATTTATCGGCGGCAACTCCAACCTGATCTCGCCGGTTCATTTGCACGACAATTCATATGTGGCGGCAGGTTCTACCATTACAGAGGATGTACCTGAATTGGGACTTGCAATAGCCAGGACACATCAGGTTATTAAGGAGAATTGGGTTGCACAGAAGAATCGCCTGCGTAGTTCGGATCTTATTCCGCCAGATCGTTTTCGTGGATACAAAGGCTCGCCGACAGACCATATGCACAAGGAGGAATAGGTTATGTGGCTTGTGGTCGGGTTGGGTAACCCGGGAAAACAGTATACCTATAATTGGCATAACTGCGGATTCATGACGCTGGATGTCTTATCGCAGCGCAACAAAATTGCTGTCACGAAGGCTAAGTTCAAGGGCGAGTGCGGACAGGGCGTGATTGCTGGCGAGAAAGTCGTTCTTCTTCGTCCACAGACATACATGAATCTTTCGGGTGAGAGTGTACGCGAGGCGTTGGAGTTCTACAAAATTCCGGTTGAAAAACTGATTATATTTTATGATGATATCGACATTCCTGTTGGCACGATTCGGGTAAGGAAAAACGGCGGACCGGGAACACATAATGGGATGAAGTCAGTCATCTCCTGTCTGGGCTCTCAGAATTTCCCTCGTATTCGAGTCGGTTGCGGGCCAGTTCCGCCACAGTGGGATCTGGCGGATTTTGTCTTGTCAGATATTCCCAAGGATTGTCAGAAGAAGATGTTTGACGCTTTTACCGAGGCGGCTGAGGCGGCGGAAAAATTACTTGTGGAGAATCTATGAATCCTGAAAATGAAGCCAATAAGATTCTATCCTATGCGAGACGCGACCCGATTTTCGGGCAGATTCTTGAGAATCTGTCGGAAGGATCGCCGCGCCACATAAATATAACGGGGCTGACCGCAAGCCAGAAAGCCTATTACGTGATGGCTTTGGCAAAAGAGACGGGCAAGCGCCCCGTTATTCTTGTGCAAGACGAACTTCGCGCACGCGTGCTTATGGAAGATCTATCCGGTTTTGCAGATGGAGACGTTCTTGTTTTGCAGCAGAGTGAATGTAATTTGGCGGATGTGGATGCATCCAGCCGCGACACCTCACTTGCCCGCATCGGTGTGATTCGAAGGCTATTGACCGGGGATTTCGGGGCAATCATTATACCTGCCGGCGCACTTCTTACCAGGATGATGCCTGTCGATGAATTTTCGAAATGCCTGATTTCGCTGCGGCTTGGCATGCGGATACGACCGGAAGATTTCGCGATGCGGCTGATTGGGATTGGCTACGAGCGAGTTCGGAAGGTAGAAGGACAAGGTGAATTTTCTGGGCGCGGCGATGTTTTCGACGTTTTTCCCGCAGGGAGTGATCACCCGATAAGACTATCCTTCTTCGATGATGAGATTGATCAGATTAAACTATTTGACTTAGAGACGCAGCGATCTTTTGAGCAGGTCAAATCAATCGAGATCGCGCTTGCCAGAGAGATACTGATTCCTGAAAACAAAAGAGCTAAGGTTGCTCACGAGATTTATCAGGCTGGGGAGACGGCACGAGCAGAGGCGGTTCAAAGAGGCGCATCGCGCGATATTTGCGAGAATTTCTCCAGAATTGCCGCGCAGGATGCGGAGAAAATCAGAGAAAACGTGCTTTTTTCGAGTCTGGATAAATGGTCTGCGGTTATTATGCAAAACAACGTGTCGATTCTGGCGTATATACGCGCGGGCGCGCACGACTTGTTTTTGGATGAGGCTCTCTCTTTCCGCAAAAGGCTTGACAGTGCGCAGGCAGATTTTTCGCAGCGCTTTTCTTCACTGCTTGAGAAGGGGCAGATCCTTCCGATTTCCGAGACTGCAATCTGGAAGGGAACAGATATCTTCCGAGAGATCGATCAGAAGGGGCGCGTTATTTCACTAAGCGAACTTCCGACTTCGGGGAACGGATTGCCGTCCGCGCATAATTATTCGGTTTTCGGACGTGCTTGCGATCGTTTTCGCGGACATGAGGAGAGTATGGCGACGCTTCTATCAAGCCGAATCTCTGCAAAAAAGGATACGGTTCTTATGGCTGGCGAGGGCGCGCGCGCAGAGCGGCTTCGACGTTTTCTGGACGAACATGGCGTTTTCGCGGAAATCTCGGCGCGGAACTTGCCGTCCGGATTCGAGTATCCAGCTGCGAATCTTCTTGTTGTCGGAACGCAGGATATTTTCGGAATAGATCGACCCATGCGCCGAAAAAAGAGTCTGGGCATTCATATTGATCTCTTCAGCGATCTTGTCCCGGGGCAGCTTGTCGTACATGAGCAACATGGTATTGGCAGATATGACGGGATGGTAAATCTTGATGCAGGTGGTGTCAGAAGGGATTACCTCAAAATCACGTATGCATCGGATGATTCGCTATACATTTCGATGGAGAATCTCGATCAGATTCAGAAATATGTCGGCTCGGAGGGACGAAACCCCAAGCTGTCGCGACTCGGCGGACAAGAGTGGAATCGCATGAAGGAGAAGGCAAGAACGTCTATCCGCAAGCTTGCGGTGGATCTTGTGGAGCTTTATGCGAAAAGAAGTTCCGTGAAAGGCTATGTTTTCTCGCCGGATTCCGTGTGGCAAAGGGAGTTCGAGGAGGATTTCCCTTATCAGGAGACGGATGATCAGCTTGCTGCGATTGCGGATATCAAGGCTGATATGGAATCGGAGAAGGTTATGGATCGCCTCCTTTGCGGAGATGTCGGTTTCGGGAAGACAGAGGTTGCTTTCCGCGCGATGTTCAAGTGTGTTATGGACGGGAAGCAGGCTATTCTTCTTGCGCCGACCACGGTTCTCGTTCAGCAGCATTATGAGAATTTGTGCCGGCGGCTTGCGGCGTTCCCGATCAAAGTCGGACTACTTTCACGTTTTGCTTCGGCTGCGGATAGCAAGAAGTCTGTCGAAGGATTAACCAAAGGGACGGTCGATATCGTCATCGGCACGCATCGGGTTCTCTCTAAGGATATTTTGCCGAAAAATCTGGGCCTTCTTGTTGTTGACGAAGAGCAGCGTTTCGGTGTCGAACATAAGGAACGTCTCAAGGCCATGCGTAATTCAGTAGACGTCCTGACGCTTACTGCCACCCCGATTCCTAGGACGCTTCATATGTCGATGGCCGGAATCCGCGACATTTCTGTTCTGGAGGAGCCGCCGCTCGATCGGCGGCCGGTGCAGACGTATGTGATGGAGTATGACGAGGATATTTTAAGCGAGGCTTGCCTTCGGGAAATCTCCAGGCAAGGACAGATTTTCTATCTGTATAACGATACGCACCGCATTGTTGAGAAGGTGGCCAAACTTGAGCAGTCGCTTCCGGGCGCGAGAATTTTCTATGCGCACGGCAAGATGGGCGAGCGGCAGCTTGAGAATATTATTGAGAGTTTTATTCAGAAGGAGGCGGACATTCTTGTCTGTACGACCATAATTGAATCAGGAATAGATATGCCGAATGTGAATACGATTATTGTCGAGGATGCAGACCGTTTCGGACTAGCGCAACTCTATCAGCTTAAGGGGCGCGTCGGCAGATCGGATCGACAGGCGTACGCATACATTACCTACAGGCGAGACAAGGTTCTGACAGAGGTTGCGGAGAAGAGGCTGACGGCCATTCGTGATTTCACGGAATTAGGCTCAGGCTTCAAAATCGCGCTGAAGGATCTCGAAGTGCGAGGCGCCGGGAATCTTCTGGGGGCAGAACAGCACGGACAGATGGATGTAATCGGGTATGAACTCTACTGCCGTATGCTTGCGGAGGAGATCAAGATTCTTGGCGGCGAAGAGGACAGTAAGTTGCCGGAGGCAGTTGTCGAGATGGATGTCGACGCATATATTTCGCCTGACTATATTCCAGACGACGGTCAGAGAATGGATGCCTATAGACGTATTAGTGAGATCCAAAATGAGAAGGAATATATGGATGTGCAAGACGAATTAACCGACAGATATGGCGACGTGCCCAATGAAGTTTCCATTCTTTCGGATATTGCGTATATAAGACATACGGCGGCACGCAAAGGCTTCTCGAAGGTGCTTGTCAAGAACGACCAAGTTCTCCTTTACTATGCGCCAACCACGAAGCCTGATATGGAAGACCTTTCGAGGCTTCTGGCGCATAAAGATTTTAAGGGACGAATTCTGGTTTGTGCTATTCAGAAGCCGTATATTGCGTACCGACCTGTCAAGGAAGACCACGGAAAAATGACGCAGAAGGTCAAGCATCTATGTCAGGTGCTTGAGGGAGAAGAAGCATGAATATCATTGATCTGTCGGGTACAATTTATGAAGGAATGAGCGTCTATCCCGGCGACCCGGGGGTTACGCTCAAAAAGCTAGCGGATTTTCCTGCGGATGGATGCCAAGTGACCGAGCTGAAGATGGGTAGTCATACTGGCACGCACGTTGACGCGCCCGCCCATTTTCTCCCAAACGGGAAAAGCCTGTCCGAGATGCCTCTGGCCCCTTATGTCGGCGAGGCCGTCTGCGTGAAAGCATCTCTTCGATTGGATCTTTCCCGTCCGGTTATCTTCCTTTCTTCAGAGGAGCGAAATCTTATCCGAAGACATGACCGCGTCATTATTTCGACTGGGTGGGAGAAAAATGCGGGGAGCGACGCCTATTTTCAAGATTTTCCAGTCTTCTCGAGTGAACTACTGGAAGATTTGCTCGCGCTTGAGATTCTTCTTATCGGGGTCGACTTGCCATCCGTGGAAGACATGACGTCCGCAGAATCGGCGCACGCGAAATTGCTTTCACAAGAGATTGTGATCGTTGAAGGGCTTATCAATCTTACAAGTCTGCAAGAAAGACGGTTCTTTCTGTCAGCAGCGCCGCTACGCATTCTTGCTGGCGATGGATCTCCGGTTCGCGCGTACGCAATTTCCTGACAAATATAGCAGGGAAATCTGACTTTTTAGCAAAATAGCGCAGCTGTTTTGCAACTTGCGATCGGCAATCATGCAAAAACACAAATTTTCTTTCCGAAAAAAACTTGCTGAAAAGGAGAGGAATATAGCGTTTTCTATTTGCCTTTGATTCGGAAAGAAGGATAAGCAAATCAACTGTCTGATTACAAGAATTGCATGAAATATAGCATTTTCAGTTACTTTCAGGCTTTTTTGCATCCGAAGAAGAATGAAAAAGAAGGAAAAATGACAAAGGGATAGAAGCAAATGTGCGAGAAAATACATAAACAAATGCAATACTTACTTTTGAAACTTCGAAAAAAGCTATTGCATTTTTGCATCACGGTGATACAATGACAGCATATACAGTTGCAGAGGCGCAAGGAGTACATCCATGCGCCTCATTTTTTTTTGCGGGAGGAGCGATAAATATGAAGAAAATCGAGATGTACATCCGTCCGGAAAAGCTCGAGACTGTCAAAGAGATTCTCAATAAATCTGAGATCTTCGGACTGACAGTAACGATGGTTTCTGGGTGCGGACGTCAAAAGGGTCGCAAGGAATTCTACAGAGGTGCAGAGTTCAGCTTCAACCTTTTGCCGAAGGTCAAAGTGGAAACAGTTGTTCACGATGATGCGGTGAAGGATGTCGTTGACAAGATTACTGAGACCATTCGCACAGGTCAGGTCGGAGACGGAAAGATCTTTATTCTAGATGTACTTGACGCAGTGAAGATCAGAACAGGGGAGAAGGGTGAAGATGCCATATAAAGCAAATAACAAGAGCAAGTTCATGTCCGTTGTTGGGCTGTTCATTATGGCGATGCTGATTCTCATATCTGGAATCGGGTTTTCCATATACAGCCTGATCAACAACACAGAGTTTACCGTGTTTAAGACGCAGGTTCCCGGTGCGGTATTTGGTTTAGTAGTAGCCTTTTTGGGTGTCCGGTATCTTGCTTCCGTTATGCATTTGAAGAGTGAATTGGATTCTACGGATTCTGGGTTTTCATGGAGCAATTTCAGAAAATCAGGCAAATCAGCAAAATCTGCTTCGGCTCGAAAATAGGCATCAGATCAAATAAATCATCTTGTTGATAAGAAAGAAAAGAGGGTTGAGGATGAGTAAACTTAAAAGAGTCATTGTTGTATTATTGACAGTCATGCTTGTCACGATAGCTTTCTCCGCTATCGTTTCCGCCGCCGGTGATCCGTCGGGCGCAGGGTATGACAATTCTACAGGAACAGAGTCACTTTCTGATGTTGCCACTATGGCAAGCAAAGCGCAGATTAGTGCAAACTTCGTATGGGTTATGATTACAGGGTTCATGGTTTTCTTCTTCCAGTGCGGTTTTGCAATGGTTGAGACAGGTTTCTGCCGCGGAAAGAACGCAGCACATACCATTACAATGAACTTTATGGTTTTCTTAGTAGGTGCAGTCGGATACTTTATTGCCGGTTTTGCACTCCAGATGGGCGGCAGTGGCGGCAATATCAACTTAGGTAGCGGCGGTTCTGTGCTAAACGGACTTCTGTCGATCCCGGGTCTTGGCGGAATTCTTGGTTATAAAGGATTCTTCCTACAGAGCGGCGGAACCTATGACGCCGGCGTATATGCGCTCTTCTTCTTCCAGATGGTGTTCATGGATACCACGGTTACCATTCCGACCGGTTCCATGGCCGAGCGTGTTAAATACTCTGCCTACGTAATTATCGCATTCTACATCTCCATCATTGCATATCCTCTGTTTGCCAACTGGGTATGGGGCGGCGGCTGGCTTGCAACACTTGGCGCAAAGTTCGGTCTCGGTCATGGTGTTGTTGACTTCGCGGGTTCTGCAGTTGTTCACTCAATGGGTGGTATGATGGCTCTCTCCGGTGCGATTGTCATCGGTCCTCGTATCGGCAAATTCACAAAAGAAGGGAAGGCACGCGCTTTCCCCGGTCATCACATCCCGATGGCTATCGTCGGAACAATTATCCTCTTCTTCTGCTGGTTCTCGTTTAATGCAGGTTCTACTCTGAACGCAGGAGATTTCAGACTGGCAGTCGTTGCTACAAACACGATGATTGCAGGCGCAATCGGCGGATTAGTTGCCATGTTCTATATGTGGATCAAATTCGGCAAGCCGGATCCTTCCATGACAGCAAACGGCGCGCTTGCAGGACTTGTTGCTATCACAGCTCCTTGCGCATTCGTTAACGGTATTTCTTCCTTCATCATTGGCGCAATCGCAGGTGTTCTCGTCTGTGTATCTGTATCCTTTGTTGAAAACAAGCTCAAAATCGACGATCCTGTCGGTGCTATCTCGGTTCACTGTGTCAACGGCGTGTTCGGCGTACTTTGCGTCGGTATCTTCGCAGACGGAACATATGGCGAGGGTTGGAACGGAGTAGCTGGCGGCGTGAAGGGTATTCTCTATGGAGACTGGGGACAGCTCGGCGCACAGGCAGTTGCCGTTGTGGTCTTGGTTGTCTGGGGCTTCGGCGTATCCTTCCTCTTCTTCAAGTTACTTGATAAAGTTTGGGGTCTGCGCGTATCGCCAGAAGTCGAACTTGAAGGACTTGATCTGGATGAGATGGGCGCATACGGATATCCTGATTTCCAGATCGTGAAGTCTGAACTTGACTATGTTGCATCGGATGCAATTCCCAGCAAGTAATCAATCTTCACACGAGATCCATTTCGCACTTGATAAATAAATAAGTAGACCGCTTCGCAAGAAATACGAGGCGGTCTATTTCTATCTTGCGAATTAGGCACGTCGCAAGTGCCATTCACGGACGCAAATTCGCAAAAGCAACACAAACTTTACGCGATTCTCTTCAAAAGCAACAGCATCTTTATGGTACGTTCCTTTCACATACGGCAAAATAAAGACATCGATCGATGCGGTAACAATGATACAATTTAATGAGTGAAAGGCATGAGGATATGGATATGAGCTTTGGAGAAAATTTGCAGTTCTATCGGAAGAAAAATAATATAACGCAGGAGCAGCTTGCAGAAAAGCTGGAGGTTTCCAGACAATCGGTTTCAAAGTGGGAATCAAACACGACATATCCAGAGATGGACAAGCTGCTGCAGATGTGCGAGATGTTCTCGTGCACGCTAGATGTCCTTCTGCGAGGAAATGCGGAAGAATCCTGTTGTGAAGACACGAGTGATTATGATCGGCATATGAATAACTTTTCGCGGGCAATAACAGCAGGTATCGCCAGTATCTTTCTCGGCGTCACACTGCTTCTGGTACTTACGTCTATCGAGATATCAAAGACCCTAGCAATCATGGGGCTTCTTGCCTTTATCATTGTCGGGATCATGATTTTTATTACGACAGGGATGAATCATGATGCATACACCAAGCGGCATCCGATGATTAAGCCGTTCTATCCGGAAGCGGATAGAGCGAGATTCGAGAAACGCTTCTCCATCATCATTTCTTCTTCCATCGGACTTCTTCTGCTTGGTGTGATGTGGATGGTCGGAAGTACGGCGCTTGCACTACCAGATGGGTACGGAAGAACTCTCTATGTAGCCATTTTCATTTTCATTTTGGGGATTGCGACAACCGCAATGACATACGCCGGCATGCAAAAAGATAAGTATGATATTGAAAAATACAACCAGACGAATGCCACTTCCGAGCCTTCCTCCAAACCAGCGGAAGACCCTATTGTTGGAAAGATCTGCGGAAGTCTCTTTATGATTTCGCTGACCGCCTATCTGATTTTGGGCTTTGTGTGGAGTCTGTGGGCAAAGGCCTGGGTGGTGTTCCCGATCTTTATTATGCTCTGCGCAGTCACTTCGATTGCGTTTGGCAAAAAGGGAAAGTAATTGCGCTCATCCTTTTATTTTCCGCGTATTAAGGCAAAAAATATAAGGGGCACATCTAGAAAAGATGCACCCCTTATAGTGATATGCTCCCCCTGAAGTTGACAGACGAAATAATAAATCGTCTGAGACTAAAGGGGGAGCATATCAAAATGAAGGTAGCAAATTTATGAGAAGTACCTTGCGAGCAGACCAGAAAAGGCCTTCCCGTGTCTTGCCTCATCACGTGCCATCTCATGGACGGAATCGTGAATCGCATCATACCCCAGTTGCTTCGCAAGCGTGGCAAGATCTGTCTTCCCCATCGTCGCGCCATATTCAGCCGCAATGCGGACGGTCAGATTCTCTTTACTGTCAGCGGATACGACTTCGCCAAGCATTTCGGCGAAACGCGCCGCGTGCTCCGCTTCCTCGAAAGCAATACGCTTATATGCCTCGGCGACCTCCGGAAAACCCTGTCTATCTGCCGCCCGAGACATTGCTAAGTACATGCCAACTTCCGTACACTCGCCTGTGAAATTAAGGCGAAGCCCTTCGATGATTCTCGGATCTGTACCCTTGGCAACCCCAATAACATGTTCCGCCGCCCAGACCATCGCATCATCATCGACTGGACTGAATTTCTCGCCCGGCGCACCGCACTGCGGACACTTGTCAGGAGCACTTGTCCCTTCATGAATATACCCGCATACAGGACATCTGTATTTCATACTGTATTTCCTCCGTATATCTGTAAAATGAATTCCATTGTATCACACGAAAACTATGTTGTAAAGATTACTACGTTGGAAAGAATACACTTTTCGCCGTAGGAAATCGCCAAACCTGATGTTGCTGGAGCTTTCTCTTCCTCCTATCCTGTGTTACTGTAATGTAAGTGGATGTATCTACGTATAAAAGATTTGCGCGAGGAAGGCATATGAGTTTACATTTCAAGACGCCCATATATTTAGTTAGGGATATCGAAATCTCGAAAGTCTTCTATGAGAAAACAATAGGGGCGGCTATCTTGCAGGACTTCGGATCCTTCGTTGTTTTTGAAGGGAATTTCGCAATCCATTCGGCAGATGTCTTGTATGAATATATAGACAAGCAGTATACGGGAGGCAGGCTCGGCGCGGACAATATCGAACTTTATTTTGCTTCGTCCGATCTGGCGGCTCTTCAAGAGAAGCTTATCAAAGAGAATGTGACATTTATTCATCCGATTCGGGAGTGTCCGTGGGGCGAGAAGGTACTTCGCATTTATGATCCAGACGGTCACATCGTCGAAATCGGCGATGCTGTATAGATGCAGAGATAAGTACTGCGCATTTCGAGAGAATCATCCACAAAGAGTGAAGGAGTAACCGAAAATGGCAGGAAATAGAGCAGACAAGATTATTTTCCAGACGGCAGCGAAAATATTGGTTCCAGAAGGAATCTTCGAGCGCGGAAAATCTCGCGTATGGGTAGACGATAACGGCTGGTTTCTCACCGTGATCGATTTTTCGCGTGGAACATGGGGCAAGGGGTCTCATCTGCATGTGGGGCTTCATTTTCTGTGGAATGACACGGATGATCTCTCAATAGATCTTGGCGGTAAAGAAGCATCCCACGCAAGCTACGTCGGAGATGATGCAAGCTTCGCCGAACAGATGGATGAGCAGGCGAAACTCGCGATGGAACAGGTGCGCTACTATCGGACATTCTCGGATACCGCTCTCGCAGAAAAGAATATTCTGGGAGAAAACACTTCCGCGCCGCTATGCACATGGAATAAGATGATGATTAGCCTCCTAAATGGAAGCGCCCCGCGCGGGAGATCCTACCTCAAAGAGGTAGTCGCGATTACCACGGATAACTATCAGCCATGGGCAATCGACCTGCATCGCAAGGCAACGCGCGAGATCGCACTGATTATGAGCAATCAGGAGAAGTGCATGCAGTATATTCTGGGACTCATTCGAGCCAACAGGTGCGCGCTTCGCGACAAGAGTAATATGGCGCGACTCAAGGAGAATAAGAAATTCGGATGATTGCGCGGGAAAGCAGTGCTCAGGCACGATGCCGACAGCAGCAAGCTACGCCTGCGTGTTGACGCGCAAATACCCTCAGACGCAAAAACCCCCGCAGCTAAGTGCTTTCGCACCGCCACGGGGGTAAATGAATCCTGCCGAACTATCCGTTACGTCGGTGAGACGACTGGTTCGACCTCGTCCTTCACCGCCGAAGTAATCACAACTTTTGACGATCTGGACACCCTGGGCTTCTTCACAGCAACCTTCCTGGGGGCCTTGACCTTAACTGGAACGACTGGCGCCACGATTTTCACAATCGCCTCCGGATGCCATTTCTCATATCCCGGTGTACGCGGGAAAAGATTCGAGCCAATGATGTCAAATCCTGCTATATCGAGCCCGGCCTTCTGAAGTCCAAGCAATTGAGGGAGATCAACAAAAAGACGTCGGCACTGCGGGCAAGTCCGAAGAAGAACCTGCAGATGCAGCACTTGGCCACCCTTCTTATCCTTGGAATATTCTAGAAGTGCCATCTTCTTGTTCATCATATAACGGTCGAAAGGACAGTCAGACGGATCGCCGCTCTTAAGCAGACGAACATAAGGGACAACGGGAAGGGGCTTCTTGGTGACGTATGGCTCGCGCGCCGCTTGCGCAGATACCAAAGGCACAACAGGCTCACTCCCGATGACCGGTGAATCGTAATCTTGCATAAATATATTCCTCCAAAACTTGAGAACATACTCTTGTATATTCTCACATAAACCTATCATTGGTAATTATATTGACCGATTAAGTATACCATACTTTACCATAAAAAGGTTGGAGAATATGTGAACGTTATCTTCAAAGCCGTCAATTTCACTCCCGAACCGGTCCCATTTACGTCACGGGTACAATTGCCTGCATCGGGCAGAATCTCACGCACTTCATGCAGTGAATGCACTTGTCTTGATCGACAACGGGAAGCCCGAAACCGGCTTGGCTGATCGCGCCCACCGGGCACTGAGCAATGGCAGGACATCTGTGATTCTGCGGACAACGATTCTGATTGATTGTGATGGTCATACGCTATCTCCTTGTATCCTTCATGATGATCCAGAGATCATGCGGCGCGGATTCGCCTGAAGGGAATTGTACACTCAAAATAGCATGAATGGCGTCGTCTCACCGTGACAATGTCACAGTGGCAGAGAAAACTTCTGTAAGCCGCTTAAGGATTTCTTAATAATTGTACAGGTATCCTGTGATCATACCGGCAAAAAGTCACACAATATGCAGATAAGGAGAACACCTGTGATAATAACGATGCTAAAAAACGATCTCAAACGCAAAAAGTCAATCAATGGAATCTTGTTTCTGTTCATCATTCTGGCATCCATGCTGATGGCGGGAAGTGTCAATGTGCTTTATACGACGTCTACGGCGATCAGCCGTATGATGGATATTGCAAATGTCCCGACATTTTCGCTTTTCGCATATGATAATCAGAAATCAAACGAACAGATAGAAGAATGGGCGGAGAATTCGGATAAGGTTTCCACGTATCATAAAGAGAGCATGTTACTGGTTACTTCAGACGCTTTCTATAAGGACGGCGAACAAATCGTCGCGAAGGACGAGGTTACTTCTGTTCTCGTTTCAGGTATTCCGGAAAGCCAGTCACTGGTATTTGATGCCTCGGATCAACCGCTGACACTTGCGCCCGGCGAGATTGCCATACCGATTGCCTTTCACAAGACGTATGACATCAATATCGGTGACACATTGTCGATCTTCATCGACGGCGAGGAGAAGCTATTTACCGTAGCAGTATACGAGAAGGACATCGTCTTCGGATCGGACACGATCATGAAGAGATTTATTCTAAGCGATTCGGATTTTGCCGCATATATGAGTCAGGATTCGGTCGATCTGATCAAACTGAATTACTGGGCAGTTAATGCGGCTGACAATGTCTCCTACCGCTCGATTTCGGGAGAATTCGGAAACAAAGCGATCAATACTCTTTTCTATCTGGGGAAAGGTGACATTGATACCTCCTATATGGTTTCCAAATTGATTGCTATCGTGATGATGATCGTCAGTTCTTGTCTGATTCTGATCTCATTTCTGATCTTGCGTTTCACCATCGTTCTTACCGTACAGGAGGACTATCGCGAAATCGGCGTTATGAAGGCAATTGGTATCAGAAGCAAAGCGATTCGGCTATTATATCTGGCAAAATATCTCGCTATATCGGCAGTTGGCGGCGCCATCGGGTTTGGACTTAGTTTCCTATATGCCCGACTGATGCTGCAAAACAGTTCGGAGATGTTCATACAGGAGACACAAGGCAGAAGCACCCTTCTTGCACTTGCCAGCAGTGTTCTGGTTGTAGGTCTCAGCATCCTTTTCTGTGCCTTATGCACGAGGAAAATCAACAAAGTATCCGTCATGGAGGCCATTCACAGGGGCAACACGGGCGAACGTTTCTCGCGTTCCCATAAGGTCTCTCTTTTCAGAAGACCCTTGATGAACGCCTCGGATTTCCTCTCGATAAGCGATCTTGTGAATGGTTTCAAAAAGTTTGCCATTCTGACGGTTACATTCATCCTTGGCACGGTACTGATCGTTGTGCCGCTGAATATCATCAACACGCTGAAAGACTCTGATGCGATGATGGATCTTTTCGGAATGCCTCCTTTTGATATAAGTGTCATGAACAACACAATCCTTTCACTTTCGACAGAAGGTGACGAAGAGGCGGTTGAAAAGGAGATTGACAATATTGAAGCCGATTTTGCGAGTGAAGGGTATCCGGCAAGCTTCCATCTGGAAATTGCGAAAACGGCGAACCTATACACCGACAACCCTAATGACAGTATCAATGTGAATGCATGGCAGGGGATCAATTACTCGACGGATATGTATCTATATGTCGACGGAACAGGACCGAAATCGGAAAACGAGATCGCTATTTCCACGAAATTGGCCGAGTATTTCGATGTTACAATCGGAGATACGGTCACCTGCAATCTCCAGGAAGAGACAAGAACCTTCATCGTTACAGGCTTATTCCAATCCATGTCCAACCTTGGAACCGCCGTGCGTCTGCCGAAGGAATATCCGCTCACGCTGGAAAATTTCTCAAGCCTAACCATCTACGGAGAATTTACCGATGAAGATACGGATGTGACAAAGGCGAAAGAAGATCTTCTCAAGGCATTTCCCGATTGCTTTATCAGCAGCCGCGAAGATGTCTACAACAATTACCTCGGGAGCACGGTCAAATCCATCGACAGCATGAAGAATCTGGTTGTCGCCGTCGTGCTCGGGATCATTTTCCTGATTACCAGCCTGATCGTCCGGATGCTGATCGCCCGCGAAACACACGAGATCGCGATCCTGAAGAGCATAGGCTTCCGAAAATCACAGATCCGAAGATGGCAGATTGGCCGGATTGTCATGGTTCTGCTCCTCGCAATCATAACGGGGACGATCATTGCCGGCACAATCGGCAGCCGTCTTGTCGCAGGCGTCTTCGCCATGATGGGCCCCACATATGTGCCGCTGATCATCGTGCCATTACAGGTATATCTGCTCTATCCTGCGCTGCTTCTGGTGTCAACCATTCTGGCGGTCGTGCTCTCAATCGGGCATATCAGGAAGACACAGATCTGTGAAATCAATAATCAGGAATGACGGCGACCACGTGAAGAGATTACAACCGCACGATTTACGAAATATACAAGAGAGGTAAAAATCATGAGCGAAAACACACTTACCGTAAAGGATCTATGCAAAACATACATTGTGAACAAGAGACAAAACAACGTACTTCGAAACATACAATTCCAGATGGTTTCAGGCGAATTTGTCACCGTAATGGGCCCCTCCGGCTCCGGGAAATCCACCCTTCTATACACGGTCAGCGGCATGGACCGTATGACATCGGGCGAGGTCATTTTCGCCGGGCAAAGCATAGCCGGGTTATCGGACAACCAGATGTCCGATCTGCGCCTCAAAGAAATGGGTTTCGTTTTCCAGCAGATGCACATGCTTCGTAATCTGTCCGTATATGACAACATCATTCTGGCAGCCTATAATTCGGAAAACGGACGCACGCCTGCCCAAAGAAAACAGATAAACGAGAACGCCAAAGATCTGATGAGGCGATTTGAAATTATCGACATCGCGGATAACGACATTACGGAAGTATCGGGAGGACAGCTGCAGCGAGCCTGCATCTGCCGTGCCCTCATCAATCATCCGAAGATGCTCTTCGCCGACGAGCCGACCGGCTCCCTGAATTCCAAAGCCGCCGACGAGGTAATGGAGACACTCCATCTGCTCAACTGCGACGGTGTAACAATCCTCCTTGTTACCCACGATGTGAAAGTAGCGGCAAGAACCGAAAGGGTCCTCTACATTGTCGACGGGAATATCCGTGGCGAGTTGCCGCTCGGCAAATATGCCGGTCCGCATGAGACGCGTGACCGCGAAAAGAAATTGAGCGCATGGCTCATGGACATGGGATGGTAAGTCTCTCCCGTCTGCCTTGGCAATCTTCGGCAGAAGAGACCGCTGGGCAGAGTAGCCGCAAAGCGGCAGGTCCGACAGGATTCTCCTATCGAAACAAAGAGAATTTGCATTATAATGGACTTGGCAGCTCACCCGCAGACCCCTTCCCCATAAGCGGATAAAGGAAACAAAATGGTCGATATTCTTCTGATCGAGGATAATGAAGAGCTTGGAGCCGTACTTTGCGATTTTCTCGTCAAAGAAGGCTTCCTTGTCTTTCAAGCCATTACGGGGGAGGACGGAATCGCCTATATTCGTGAGAATACCGTGAAAATGGTACTCCTTGACATTATGCTGCCCGGCATGGATGGATTTAGCGTTTGCGAGGCGATTCGCGAGAAGGGAAATATCCCGATCATCATGCTCAGTGCCAACTCCGGCAAGGAAGATATTCTTCGCGCACTCGAGTACGGCGCCGACGACTATGTCGCGAAACCCTTTGACGTGGACATCCTATTCGCCAAGATCCGCGCGAACCTGCGCCGCCATTACGAGATGACCCGAAAGGGAGAACTGTTATCTGATGGAAATCTCACAATCGACGAACAGGCAAATCTGGTATATCTGAATCGGAAGCCGCTGGTACTGAGCAACAAAGAATTCCTGCTGCTAACCGTCTTCCTGCAAAACAAAGGGAAGGTGCTCCGGAAGGAATGGCTTTTCGATACCGTATGGGGCATGGACAGCTTCAGCGAGCCCTCGACGCTTACCGTCCACATCAACAAAATTCGCGAGAAAATCGAAGAAGATCCGAAAAACCCGAAGCGGATAACCACGGTATGGGGAAGAGGATACAAATATGAAGCGGTTCAATAGAATTTGGGCCCTGGCACTCTTCCTTCTTGTGGTCCTATGGGTGGTGGCAAATCTTGTAACAAGCGGCATTCTCTCCCGAGAAACCGAGAAGGCCTATCTTGTGGAAATCAACCGTATATCTCAAGAACTCTCATCCGAAGAGAGCGTAGCAGAGTATGACCTGTCCGCAGCAACATACGTGAATCACCTGTCCTATCTGGCGGCCGATACCACCGAAAGCGCAATCCAATCCTTCTTCGACGGGTCGTCCGTCCATCCAGGGAACAGCTTCTTTGTGAAACCACAATATAATACGGGCACCATCACAGGCTATGTGCGATATGAATACAAAGTGGACAAAAAGGCATCGAACCGAACCGCGTATATCCTAGAAAACGCACTTTTCGCGGCGGTATTTATCTTCATACTTGCCCAATACCTCTACATCCGAAAACAAATCCTAAACCCCTTCCGAGAAATGCAGGACCTTCCCCTGGAATTATCCAAAGGACGCCTCAAAAAAGGCCTCAAAGAAGGCAAAAATCGCTTCTTCGGCCGATTCGTCTGGGGACTTGACATGCTTCGCGAATCAATCAACACGCAAAACAGGAAGCAGCTCACACTCGAAAAAGAGCGGAACAGAATGATCCTAACCATCTCGCATGGCATCAAAACACCCCTGAGCGCGATCCTCCTCTACGCCAAAGCTCTCTCAGAAAACCTCTACGAAAGCGAAGAGAAACGCCGGCAGACCGCCCTTGCCATCGCCGACAACGCGCACCAGATCGAGAATCTGGTCGCCGAAATCGTCCAATCCCAGACCGAAGACATTGTCGACATCGAAGTAACCCAAGGCGAATTCTATCTGACAGATCTCACAAGCCGCCTGAACACCACCTTTGCGGAGAAACTCTCCCTCATACACACAGCATTTTCGATTCCCCCCTGCTCGAACCTACTCCTTACAGGCGATCTCGAACGCCTCCTCGACGTCTTCGAGAATCTGATCGAAAACGCCATCAAATACGGCGACGGCAGAAACATCACGTTATCCTTCGCGCGAGAAGACAATTGCCTCCTGATCGCTGTCACAAACAGCGGAACGCCGATCATGTCCTCCGAAAGCACCCACGTCTTCGAAAGCTTCTGGCGTGGTTCCAATGCCCACGACAAACCCGGCCTCGGCCTTGGCCTCTACATCTGCAAACACATCATGGCAAAAATGCACGGCGACATCTACATCGAAAAAATAAGCGACGGCATGCGCTTCGTAGTCGTAGTCGAAGTGGCGTGAAAAAGCACAGCAAAGCCAGTAGCGCCACGAAAGAACACGAAGGGAGGCAAACCAGATGCAAGTGAAACTACGAAAAGCCGGCATAGACGCCGCCGAAAACCTTTGGAAAATGCAACGGGAAGCCTTCTTTGAACTCCTGGAAAAATACCAGGACTATGATACCAACCCGGGGAATGAGCCGATCGAAAGAACCATCCTGCGCTTGCAGCAGCCGCAGACGCATTACTATTATATCGAAGCGGACGGGCTAGTCGTCGGTGCCATCCGCGTGATCGATCCGTACGGAGAAGAAGGACACAAACGAATAGCTCCGATCTTCATCATGCCCACATACCAGAATCGCGGATTGGCGCAACAGGCAATCATAGAAGCCGAGAGAATCCACGGCAACCAATCTTGGCTGCTCGATACCATTATGCAAGAAGCCGGAAACTGCCACCTCTATGAGAAGATGGGCTATCACGCATCTGGCAAAAAGGAAAGAATCAACGATGTACTAACCCTGATATTCTATGAGAAATAGGGGGCAGGATAGGAAAGGAATAGTACAATCGTTTCCAAGTATTTCTTATTGTATATACTAGGTCATGGGGTTACAACTTTTTGTGCCATAGATAAGAACTGGATTGACATTTCGGCAGCCATGGCATACTATAGCTTTAACAGGACTCCCCACACCTCTCACGCAAGTGATGTGTCCCATGGGGAGACATTTTTTATGGGAAGGGTGAACTTGATATTGAAAGAGCCAAAGAGCTTTGAGGAACAGCTTACTTCGATTAAGGAAAAAGGGTTTGTTATTCCTGAAGGAAAAGAGCAGGCGTGTATTGAGTTTTTGCAAAAGACGAATTATTACAGGTTATCCGCTTATTTTTTGCCGTTTCGAAAAAATGATGGGACATTCTTTCCTGAAATTAATTTCTCCAGAATTCAAAGAATTTATGAATTTGATAGCCGGCTGAGAGCCTTGATATTTGGAATTGTCGAAGATATTGAAGTCTATTTGAGAACACAGATTGCATATTATGCAGCACATAAATATGGGACACTTGGATATCTTGAGGAGTCTATGTTTTCGGAAAACCATAATGATGCAAAATACTTAATAAAAATTGCTGGCTGCATTGAAGAAAACGCCAATACATTAGTTGTGAAGCATCATAAGCAATATTACAAAGGAAAGTTTCCATTATGGGTCATAATCGAATTCTTTTCGGTCGGAATGTTGTCCTATTTTTACAAAGATATGATCACTGAGGACAAGAAAGTAATTGCGACGAATTTGTATAGAACTAGTCCAGTACAATTAGAAAGTTGGTTGCGATGCCTTACCGATCTGAGAAACAGGTGCGCTCATTATTCAAGAATATACTATTGGTCATTTCCTGCAATGCCCAAAATGCCTAACAATTGTGATTATAAAGCAGACAGAAAACTATTTTCTCAATTGCTTATGCTCAAATTTTTGTATCCTGATACTAATAAGTGGTACTCAAAATTTGTGCCAGCACTAAAAGTTCTGATAGAAGAGTATGAAGAAGATATTTCCCTTAAACACATTGGATTTCCAGCAGATTGGAAATTGCGACTGCCGGACGAATTGATCAAGGGCGGCGGCGGCACATATTCCTAGACAGTTTATGCCGCTAATTCCAGGCATGTCAGGCACCGCGGTCCGTTCGCGAGATCAAGTGTACATTCTCCCTTTCGGGTTATAACAATGTCTTCGGGAATAAATCGGGATGGAATATCACTATGATCATGTCCATCGCGATATCTGTAATTGCAATCATAAATGTCACTGACTTCGCTAAAGCGGTTGGCAATGGGTTCTTCGATCTCAGACTTTTGGCTTGCGATCAGCTCCTTGAGACTACTTAATGCTGTCTCCTGTTGATCGCTAATCGTCACATTCGAATCCGGCGGATTACAGATAAACCAAGATTGAGGGAAGGCGAGAGCATTGCTTCAACTGACTGATTATTGGCGATTGCGCGTATATTGTGCAGGTTTGCGAGAGCGCAATCATGCATATTGATAATGGTACAACACCTGATTTCTCTACGAATACCGATCAGTCCGATCGTTCGGCGCTTACTTTACCGAATGGCCTGAATACGACCGTTTTCTGCGCAAGCTAAGCAAAATAGGACAAGTGTTACAAAAATGGTTGACCACAACAACCTATTGGCATAGAGTGAGATCGTAGAAGATGTTTCGCGATCAAAAAATGTCAGAATAATAGTCCAAAGGAGAATAATTATATGCAGTATAAAAGCGAACAGGTTATCCTGAAAGAAAAATTCATTGGGCATGATGCAAAAAATTTGGTGTTACTTGATAACATGCTCAACAGGTACGCAGCTGCCGGATGGACACTATATGCGATGACAACAACTGTTGCCGGAGGATCTGGCATTGGCGGCGGTGACAGAACGGTCTTCACACTCGTCTTTCAGAAGGCGTAATTGGGCACAATGTCGGTGTTTCGGCACGGAGGGTTGTAGCTACCCAAAATGTGGCTAGTGATTACTGATACAGTAGATTCTTGTAGCGGCCCTATACCATTTGCCCAAGGATTTTGATTGCACGTACCAGACCAAAGTAGTGTTATCTTGGCAGAGAGCATATCCGAACACATGAGAGCCTTTTCTGGTCATTAAGACGATCAAGAAAGCGGTCCTGCGATACGAGATCCCCAAGGGCTACATCTTCCATAGTGACTGGGACAGCCAATATACATCTGAAAGAGAATTATTCTTTTCTATCAAGAAGATATTGACCTGACGGCAATGGAATTTCCTGACAATTGGGAAAGAATACTTACCGCAAACAAACCAAAGCCTTCTGAGGTGAATTTCGGTGCCGAATAATGTGACGCGAAAAGAATTCTGTCACAACTGTCATACGGCTGGGTATGCGAACTATCGAGTAGCATTAGCGTGGGCAAAAAAAGAGAATAGGGCAGAATTTGATGACAGCGATTATGAAAAAATGTGTCATGAGACAAAAAATCAAGTTGCAGATACAAACACAAAAGTGAACACCAAATACAGGCTGTACGAGGGCACCCGTACAACACGGCGTCTCAAGTATATTAGTCCTGATAACTGGAATCCAAACAGTGGACATCTGCCGCACCCATGACAGGTTCTTTTATCTATCGCTTGCACAGACCAAGTTCCCAAGAAATCGCGAAAATAGTGTCTCCGCCTTCTCTTTCCAGGTGGCTTGGGCGTCAGCCGCTGTACCATAATTAACCCACTCATTCATTCGCCTGCGTGTTATGATCATGACACGCATTCTTTGCATAGTATTTATTTATCTCTTTGGTCCAAAATATCCCCGCAAAACGAGAAAATCTGTTAGTATTTCATTATATTGTGCTTTCCTATTTTATTGATTTGAGGTAGTTTGCGATGGCCGTTCCGAAGTATCACGAATTCATGAAGCCTCTTCTGGATAAGCTGCAAGGCGTTGCGAGTGTAGGCTTCTGACCATCCGTATAGAGTTTGGCGAATATCAGCGTATTTCCGATGGGGACAAGTCGGAATGCTTGCCGCTAAACATGGAAACAAATTTGAAGTGAGTTTTAGTGAGGAGATACATGGAGATTCTCGACAATATGAATAAGATCGTGAAGACGGATCTGGAGAGTTCCATCGAGAAAGGAAGTCGCCTGTCAATTGCTTCCGCCTGTTTCTCCATATATGCATACCAGACCCTCAAAAAACAGTTGGATGATATAGAAGAATTACGTTTTATCTTCACTTCTCCCGCGTTCGTCATGGAAAAAGCACCGAAAGAGCAGAGGGAATTCTACATTCCCCGATTAAACCGTGAACGAAGCCTCTATGGCACGGAGTTTGAAGTAAAGCTTAGGAACGAGCTGTCACAGAAAGCAATCGCCCGCGAATGTGCTGAGTGGATCCGGAAGAAAGTGACCTTCCGTTCTAATACGACAGGCGGCAATATTGATTCGCTTCTTGACGTGACAAACAAAGATAGCGGATTCTCTTATACACCGATGAACGAGTTCACTACAACGGAACTCGGAGTGGAGCGCGGCAATCACATTACTCATTCCGTGATTATGATCTCGCACGCCGAGAGCAATCAGCTCGTCCAAAGTTTCGAGCATGTCTGGAATGATAAGGCACTTCTGCAGGACGTGACGAATGAAGTAGTTGATAGCATTATGGCTGCGTATAAGGAGAACTCCGCGGATTTTCTCTATTTTGTAACGCTATATAATATTTTCAACGAGTTTCTGGAAGATATTTCCGAAGACGTACTGCCGAATGAAGCTACGGGATTCAAGGAGAGCAAGATATGGGATATTCTATACTCATTTCAAAAGGATGCTGTGCTTGCGATCATCAACAAGCTCGAAAAGTACAACGGCTGTATTCTTGCAGACAGCGTAGGTTTAGGTAAGACATTCACCGCTCTTGCCGTGATCAAATATTATGAAGCGCGCAATAGGACGGTCCTCGTTCTCTGCCCGAAAAAGCTGGCTGATAACTGGAATACGTTTAAGGACAACTACCTTAATAATCCTATTGCCAAGGACAGGATGAATTATGATGTACTTTTCCACACTGACCTCTCGCGCACTCGCGGCAAGTCCAATGGTCTGGATTTGGACCGTCTGAATTGGGGCAATTACGATCTTGTGGTGATTGACGAGAGCCATAATTTCCGGAACGGCGGTCAGGTATCCGGAGATGATGCACGAGAGAATCGCTATCTTCGCCTTCTGAACCGGGTTGTCCGCACTGGTGTGAAGACAAAAGTGTTGATGTTGTCGGCTACCCCTGTCAACAACCGCTTCAACGATCTGAAAAACCAGTTGCAACTGGCCTATGAGGGGGATCAGACCCTGATTAACGAGAAGCTCAACACCGTGAGACCGATTGAGGAAATCTTCCGGAACGCGCAGCGTGTTTTCAACGAATGGAGTAAGAATGAACCGGAGAAGCGGACAACCTCTGACCTCCTGAGAAGGCTTGATTTTGATTTTTTCGAGGTGCTTGATAGCGTAACGATTGCTCGTTCCCGAAAACACATTGAGAAGTACTACAACATGAGCGAGATCGGAACCTTCCCAACCCGATTGAAGCCGATCTCGCTTCGTCCGAATCTCACGGATCTCGGTGGCGCCATTAGTTATAATGAGATCTACGATCAGCTGATGGTCCTGAATCTTTATGTCTATATGCCGACGGCCTATATCTTTCCCAGCAAATTGGACAAGTATGTCGACACATCGACTTCTCTCACCCGGACCGGACGAGAGCAGGGTATACGCAGACTGATGAGTATCAACCTGCTGAAAAGGTTGGAAAGCTCCGTCTACTCGTTCCGTCTGACGCTCCGGCGAATCGAGAAGCTTATCAACGATACGATCGCGGAAATTGACGCCTACGAAGCTGGCGGTGCACCTGTCATAACGGCGACGGAATTCGACGACACGGAGGATCTCGACTATGACGACCAGAACACGGAATTCTTTAGCGACGGACGCACGGTGAAAATAGATCTTGCCGATATGGACTATAAGTCCTGGCGGGATGAACTCCGGAAAGACTCCGAGACCTTTGGACTTCTTGTTCTGATGGTTGCAGATATCACCTCGGAACACGATGAGAAATTACAGACACTTTTGTCCATGATTTCGAAAAAAATTGAGCACACCATCAATGACGGAAACCGGAAAGTCCTTGTCTTTTCGGCTTTTTCGGATACAGCAGAGTACCTATATGAGAACGTGAGCACGTTCATCCGGAACAAGTATCATCTGGACACCGCCATGATAACAGGTTCTGTTGAAGGTAAGACTACTATCCCGAAGTTTCGGGCAACACTGAACAATGTGCTGACATGCTTTTCGCCCGTCTCAAAGGATAAAGCGTTACTGATGCCGGACAGCAAGGACAGCATTGAAATTCTGATTGGCACGGACTGTATCTCGGAAGGCCAGAACCTTCAGGACTGCGACTATGTGATCAATTATGACATTCATTGGAACCCGGTCCGCATCATCCAGCGCTTCGGCCGTATTGACCGAATTGGCAGCAAAAACGCTGTAATCCAGTTGGTAAACTTCTGGCCGGATCTGACGCTAGACGACTATATAAACCTAAAAAATCGTGTGGAAACCCGCATGAAGATCTCTGTGATGACATCCACAGGCGATGATGATCTGATTAACACGGAAGAAAAGGGCGATCTCGAATATCGGAAGGCACAGCTGAAACGCCTGCAGGAAGAGGTTGTCGACATTGAGGACATGTCCTCGGGTATCTCCATTATGGATCTTGGACTGAATGAATTCCGTCTGGATCTTCTGGACTATATAAAGACACACGGCAGCCTGGATAAGACTCCGTTCGGACTTCATGCTGTCGTATCATCTGGAGAAGGCTGTCCCCCCGGAGCGGTGTTTGTACTTCGGAATATCAACAGTGGTGTCAACATTGACAAACAGAACCGCTTGCACCCGTTCTATTTGGTTTACATTTCAGATATGGGAGAAGTGATTTGCGACCATCTTTCACCGAAAGAAATGCTCGATGACCTGCGCTTCCTCTGCAAGGGCAAGAGTCAACCGCTGAAAGATCTCTGTCGTGCGTTCAATCACGATACTAGAGACGGCCGTGATATGCGTAAGTATTCCGAACTTCTGCAGGACGCAGTGCACTCGATAATCGATGTGAAGGAAGCCAGTGATATCGACAGCCTTTTCAAAGCCGGTGGCACAAATGCTTTGAATGCACAAATTGACGGACTGGATGATTTCGAGTTGATCTGTTTCTTCGTTATCCGACGGGAGGATGAATCATGATAGAATTTCCTCCTTCCACTTCATTCGGACGACGCGTTCCCAAGCAGAAGTTCTACGAGAACATCACCATGTCGCCGCAACTGAAGAGAGCCTTCGTGGTACAGATCAGTCAGATCACATGGCTGCACAAAATCGCACCTTCCACGGCGAATCTCGCTGAAGGAGAAAGCGTCAAGGAAGTCGAAGTCTTCTTGATCCGGCTGAACCAGCGCGGTCTCGATACAAAAGTCCTGACGCAGATTGATAAGGAAATCCCATATCATGTCCTTTTCTTGTTAGAATACGGAGGGGAAACACAGGCGTGGATCGGGTATAAAGAAGAAAGCCAAACGAATTCGGGCACCTTCAAGCCTGGGACTTATTACCATACCGAATGGTCGCCGCCTGAGAACCTGATACTCCGGCTGGAAGGCTGGAATATTGACGCAGCATACGAAAATCTGATCCGTCAGGTTGCCGGAGGACGGTTACAGACAGATGCTGATAAGGATATCGGAGATGCCATCAATCAGGACGAACGGCGACAGAAACTTGAGAAGGAAATCGCCGCACTGGAGAAAAAAATCCAGCTGGAAAAGCAGTTCAATAGACAAGTTGATCTTAATAGCGAGTTGAAGCGACTGAAGGCAGAATCGGAGGGATTGGGATGAAAAACGAATATCTGTTTCTTACCGATGAGTATTGGGTGACAGTTGAGGGATATAGGCCAGAAGGTATCACTGTGGAGATTTCTGGCATAGAAAACACACCGCTTTGGGTCGTCACTTTCTTTCTTCCAAGCAAAAATGAAGATAGCGCTAAGATACTGTCCGAGGTACATACGACCATCATGCAGTATTCACCTCTGGTGTTATCGTGTGAGAGCTCAGAGTATTACAACAGGATACTTTTCCCGCTGATTAATGAACTTGAGCGCAAGTTGAGAAAGTTGCTCTATTTAGCAGCATCTATATCGGCAAATGGCAAAGCAAAAGAGAACATCAAACAACTTGAGGAAAAGGAGTTCGGGGAGCTTTTTGAATTGCTCTTCATAGACCAGAACTTTATTCATAAACTTAGGACGCGTGTAAACGCAGATGGAAAGAGTGAATATAGTGGTATGAGCAAGTATTCTAAAGACGAGATAAAATTATTTCTTGATTTACTCAAAGAAAATACTCTTTGGGACATGATTCTCGGCAAAAAGGACGTTCCAACGCTCAGGAGCCGTTTTGAAGATGTGCGGAAATATCGCAACGAAGTCATGCACGCTCATAACATAGGAAGAGATATCTTCGGTAAAGCACGCTACTTATTCGACAAGATTAATATGGAGTTGGACATTGCTATAGGAAAACTAATTGGGGTATCAGAAGAAAGAAACGAAGAGCAGAAACCAGAAGTAAATACGGCAATATCGTCTGCTTTAGTGGCTATGGATTTATCAGCAATTTCAGAGGTCTTCGATGGCGCGTCGAGATCGCCCGCTGCCTTGGAGATGTCCTCCCAAATATCGAAAGCATTAGAAGGCTTACGACCTTTAGGGGCAAGCACAGTTTTAGAAGAATCACTTAAAGGACTAACTTCACAGATAAACAATCTTGCCATCACCGATGAAATAAAAGGTATGAATGCGATCGTGATTAATCCTGCCATCGCAGATGCACTAAAGCCTTTTCAGTCGTTAAAAGAGATCTCAGCCTTTGCTGAAGCTTTGCGAAGTACCAGTGCCTTCCAATCATCTCCCGCTATAGATAATATTCGTAGGCAAGTGAGCCAGTTAAGCGAATTGATGTGGCCATACCGACAGATTAACGACATTATTAAACAAAATAATGCCCAGCAGGAACCATTTAGTTCGACAACTGAGAACTTACCTCGAAATTTAAGTGTAGATGATATTACCGACGATATCACCGGTAAAGAACCTATGATTGATAACGAAATAGCAGAGGAGGACAACCCTAATGAATAACCCTGATAAAATGAAATTTGAGACACTGAATCTCGCTGCTGATAACGTGACGAAGATAACCAGACTATTCCCAGGGGTGGTTACAGAGGGTAAGGTTAATTTTGATCTATTACGCTCTATGCTGGGCGAAGACGTGTTTCCTGACGAAGCATATGAGTTTACGTGGGTAGGAAAACATGATGCGATTCGTGAGGTCGGACATCCAATTTGTAAAACGTTACGACCTTGTATTGCTGAGAGTTTTGACTGGGAAACGACAGAGAATCTATATATTGAAGGTGATAATTTAGATGTACTTAAACTGTTACAAGAAAGCTATCTTGGCAAAGTAAAAGTGGTTTATATAGATCCTCCATATAATACGGGGAATGATTTTGTATACCGTGACAATTTCGTCCGCGGCCGTGAGGATTACGAGGAAAATGTTGGCGTTTATGATGAAGAAGGAGACCGCCTTTTTCGAAACACACAAAGCAATGGACGCTTTCACTCAGACTGGTGTAGCATGATTTATCCCCGACTTGTTTTAGCAAGGAATCTTCTGAGAAATGATGGTATTATTTTCATTAGCATCGATGACAACGAATTGAACAATCTCTTAAATATTGCAAATGAGGTCTTTGGAGAGTCAAATTTTGTCGCATTATTCCCTTGGCGAAAGCGGACAGCTAAATCCGATGTGCCTTTCGGAGTTTCACAAGATTATGAATGGGTGCTTTGTTATGCAAAGGCTAGTGAGTTTTCTGCAAGTGTTTCCGGTGGAACACGGAAATACTTTGAAACTGAGGATTTACCAGGAAGACCTTGGCGCATACACGACTTAAGCAAACAAACGAGTGCAAGTGAGCGCCCAAACAGTTATTTTACGATAATAAACCCAAAAAATGGGGAAGAATATCCTGCAAATCCTAATAGAACATGGGCCATCACTAAGGAGACTTTTCAACAGTATTACTCTGAGAATCGAATAGTTTTTCCAGGAGAATATGATTTTCTCAATATTTCAAAACCAGCTTTCCGCTATTTTAAAGAAGATGATATGAAAAAATCTGGAGAAAAGTTTGGTTTTATTCCAGTCAGTACTAAATTACCAGATGAAATTGGAATGACACAAGATGGAACAAAGGAAAATAATGAACTATTTGGTCAGAAAATTTTTGGATTTCCAAAACCTGTTGCTCTTATATTGTATTTGCTCAAAGTATCTACTCAACAAGATAGAGAAGCATTAATAGTCGACTTTTTTTCTGGATCTGCCACTACTGCACACGCAGTTATGAAACTTAACGCGGAAGATGGCGGTAATCGCAAATTCATTATGGTTCAGCTTCCAGAAGAGTGCTCTCCCGACAGTGAAGCGGCCAAGGCCGGCTACAGTAACATATGTGAAATCGGCAAAGAGCGCATTCGTCGCGCAGGAGAAAAAATCAAGGATGAAGCCGGTCTGCTAGCGCCGAATTTAGACATTGGTTTTCGTATTTTGAAGTTGGACGATACCAATATGAAGGATGTGTATTACTCTGCCAGTGACTATACACAGGATTTGCTCGATATGACGACTTCCAATATCAAGGAAGATCGTACGGATCTGGATTTACTCTATGGTTGCCTTCTGGATTGGGGTTTGCCACTGTCTCAGCCACATACACATGAGGAGATTGATGGCGTGACAGTTCATACTTACAACGATGGGGATCTGATAGCCTGTTTCGCAGACAAAATCAGTGACAATGTAGTGCGTGAAATTGCGAGGCGTCAGCCCCTTCGTGCCGTTTTCCGGGATTCAAGCTTTTCGTCAAGTCCGGAAAAAATAAATATCGAGGAAATCTTTAAATTACTTGCGCCTAACACGCGTGTAAAAGTGTTATAAAAAACGGCGTGCTTCTCAATAAAAGGACTTTAATGCTTCTGCTGTTCTGTTATCGAATACCAATTTTATGACGCTATATCGGCCAAAACTAGAAGGTATGGGAACTCAGTCAGTTGGCAAGATATATGACCCACAAAAGTTATGACTGATCAGAGACTTAACAATAAACAATTAAGAAAGCGGTGACCTCGAATGAAGTTACAGTTCAGACATCAAAAATTCCAGGCAGATGCCGCAAAGGCTGTTTGCGATGTGTTCGCCGGGCAGCCGCATATGAAGGCAAGCTATATGATGGACCGCGGTCAAGGGACGGGACGTCAATTTGCAATTAACGAAGACGAGGATTTTACGGGATTCGGGAATGCTCGCGTTATTCCGGAGATGAGTGAAGACTTGATTCTGGATCAGATCCAAAAGATTCAACGAAGCTATCAGATCGAACCATCCGATAAGTTGGAGGGACGCTACAATCTAACCGTAGAAATGGAGACGGGAGTAGGCAAGACCTATACTTATATCAAGACGATATATGAACTCAACAAGCGTTACGGTTGGAGCAAATTTATCGTTGTCGTACCTTCTGTTGCTATTCGAGAGGGAGTATATAAATCACTGCAGATCACCGAGGAGCATTTTGCTGAGGAGTATGGGAAGAAGATCCGGTACTTTATCTACAATTCCGCACAACTCACGGAGATTGATCGCTTCGCCTCTGACAGCTCAATCAATGTGATGATCATCAATTCGCAGGCATTTAATGCAAGAAGTAAGGATTTCCAGCGAATCTACAAGAAATTGGATGAGTTCCGCTCCAGAAGACCTATAGACATCATAGCGAAAACAAACCCGATCCTTATTATCGATGAGCCGCAATCCGTGGAGGGTACGGCAACTAAAGAACGCCTAAAGGAATTCAATCCGCTTCTGACACTTCGCTATTCGGCGACGCACAAGAAGGATAGTATCTATAATATGATTTACCGACTGGATGCAATGGAAGCGTACAACAAGAAGCTTGTTAAGAAAATAGCGGTTAAGGGCATCTCAGTAACCGGATCAACAGCCACCGAAAGTTATGTGTATCTAGAAAATATCAATCTTTCCACGGGCAATCCTACTGCTACGGTTGAGTTCGATTACAAAGGCACAACTGGAATACGTAAAGTTCGTCGTATCGTGGATGAAGGTTATAACTTATTCCCGCAATCGGGGGAACTCGACGAATATAAGCACGGCTATACGGTTCTGCGGATTGATGGTCGGGACAGCTCTATAGAATTCACTAATGGAATGAAACTGTTTGCGGGCGACGTGGTCGGTGCGGTAAGTGAAGATCAACTTCGGCGTATACAGATCCGTGAGACTATACTCTCTCACATCGAAAGAGAGCGCCAGCTTTTTCATAAGGGAATCAAAGTCCTGTCCCTGTTCTTTATCGATGAGGTGGCCAAGTATAAGCAGTATGGAGAAGATAACTGGGCTTTAAACGGCGAATATGCGGATATTTTCGAGAAGGAATATAAGGATATTATTGCCAGTCTTCAGCGTGAGTTCGACGACGAAGATTACATCCATTATCTGGATTCGATTGAAGCAGAAAGAACGCATGCCGGTTACTTTTCCATTGATAAAAGAAGCAGCAGAATGGTGGACAGTAAGCTGGGGGATCGTAAAGAACGTACTTCCGATGACAGCGATGCCTATGATCTGATTATGAAGGACAAGGAACGCCTTCTCGATAGAAAAGAACCGGTGCGGTTCATTTTCTCCCACTCAGCCCTTCGCGAAGGTTGGGATAATCCGAATGTATTCCAGATATGCACTCTAAAGCAGAGCGGAAGCGATGTTCGCAAGCGGCAGGAAGTCGGACGTGGATTGCGTCTTGCTGTTAACCAGAACGGTGAGAGGATGGATGCCAACCTTTTGGGAAGCGACGTACATAATGTCAATGTTCTGACTGTTATTGCAAATGAGAGCTATGACAGCTTTGCCAAAGGTCTTCAATCCGAGATTGCGGAAGCTGTTGCCGATCGCCCGCGCTTGGTTACGGCAGGACTTTTCGAGAACAAAGTCGTCCGTGATGAAGCAGGTACGGAGCAGGTGATCAATACGGATCTGGCCGAAAGTATTTTTGAAGGACTCATCCTCAGTGGCTATGTTAAGAAGGGGGTCTTGACGGATAAATACTATGAGGACAAAAAGAGCGGTCGTTTGGAAGTTGCCGAAGAAGTTGCCCCTTACGCAGCCGACGTCATCGCGGTTGTAGATTCAGTATACGACACTCGAATGATGCAACCGGAGAACGCTCGAAGCAACAATGTGGAGCTTAGAGTCGATAAGAACAAGATGGACAGCAGGGAGTTCAAGGCCTTATGGTCCAGAATTAATGCAAAATCTGTTTATGTTGTAGAGTTCGACGAAGAGGAGCTTATCGGCAAGGCAATCGACGCCCTAAACCGGGATCTCCACGTATCGAAGATCTTTTTCAAAGTAGAATCCGGCACTATGAAGGTCATCAAATCGAAGGATCAGCTACTTGCCGGAACGGCAATGCAGCGGGTGGAGAGCGATTCCTACCACGTACAGGCTTCTTCCAACGCCTCCGTAAAATATGACCTTGTCGGTAAAGTTGTCGCAGAAACCGGACTGACTCGCATGGCAGTGGTGAAGATCCTTAAGGGGATCGAGAAGTCTGTCTTTGAACAGTTCACCAATAACCCAGAGGAATTCATCCTTCGAACTGCAACGATTATTAACGAGCAGAAGGCTACGGTTATTATTCAACACATTACCTATAACAAACTCGATGTGGCCTATGATGCGTCCATTTTCACTGAGCCGACTATGAAGGGCCGGCTAGGTGTGAACGCTATGGAAGCAAATAAGCATCTATACAATTATATTCTTTACGACTCTATGAATGAGCGAAACTTCGCCGAACATATCGATAGCAGCAGTGAAGTAGCTGTCTATGTAAAGCTGCCCAGCGGCTTCTATATCAACACGCCTGTCGGCAAATACAATCCGGATTGGGCGATAGCATTTCATGATGGCGACGTGAAGCATATCTATTTCGTAGCAGAGACCAAAGGCTCGCTTTCGACCATGCAGCTTCGAACAGTGGAAGAGGCCAAAATTCACTGCGCGCGGGAACATTTCAAAGCAATTAGCACCAGTACTGTCGTGTACGATGTTGTTGACAGTTACGAGACGTTGATGAATTGTGTGATGAGGTGAGTCCTATTAATGTGTGGTCGTTGCTTGAAATGCTATTTGACGAGCAATGACACAGAAGTCAAAGATGAACTTCTTGGCTGTTACTTGGTTCCGTATTTTACCAAGATAATGTCAATGGGCAACCCTGTCCTATATGTAGATTGCTTCGCAGGCAAAGGCAAGTTCGATGATGGAAAACCTGGCTCGCCGCTTACCGCTCTCCAGAGTCTTGACACCAGTCTGGCGACGTGCCGCGGTAATCGAATACCGGAAGTCAATATGAAGTTCATCGAACTCAACCATTATAAAGATCTCGAAGGCAACATTCCGAGCCAACACCGTGGTCGATGTGAAATCATCGGAGGCAAATTTGAGGACAATATTAAGCCATTGCTTCAAAAGTCAATGGCGACTAACCGTCAATTGAATGTGTTCCTTTATGTAGACCCCTATGGGGTAAAGGTTCTTAACGCCAGGCTGTTTGATTCACTTGCGGATGCTTTCAGTACCGCCGAGGTGTTGATAAATCTGAACTCTTTCGGATTCATTCGAGAAGCCTGTAGGGTAGAAAAGATTAAGTTTCGAGAACGTCAGGATGAGATTTTCAGCGACATTGAGGAGTACGACAGTTCCGTATTGGATTCTATTCAGGAACTGAATGACATCGCAGGCGGCGACTACTGGATGACGATTATTGATTCTTACAACACAGGCAAAATCGATTGCTATGAAGCAGAAAAAGAATTCTCTGCTCGGTACAAAGAAAGACTAAGACAGAAATTTGCCTTCGTTTTGGATATGCCGATTCGACTAAAGCCCAGACAGCATCCGAAGTATCGGATGGTTCACGCCACTAATCATCCTGATGGTTGCACTTTGATGGCGGACAATATTGCAAAACGTACAGACCGTTTGGTCATTGAAATTCAAAGCCAAGGGCAATTGAGCTTTCTTCCGCAGACAGCTGAAAACGAAATGCTGAGTGATGACATGCTGAAAGAGCGGGTGAAAGCCATGCTTGACAACACTACGATGCCTACACGTTTGAACCAGTTCCTTGCTGACTTCTATAATAAATATGGAGTTCTTTGTGATCTGTCGCGTCTGAGTAGCGGACGTGGAGGATCAGTTCTCAAGACACTCGAAAAATGCGGATACATAACGGTTCAGCGAACCCCCGCATTCACTTCCAGGGATAAACCGTCATCATTTTGGCAAGAAGGTAAGGGAAAAACTCTCTTGCTACAGAAAAGGAGTTAGATGCTATGGATACCATATTGCGCAAGTCGATGCTCTATAAAACGGGTGTTGAATACGGGGATTACACAATGAACCATGTGTTAGGGTGTTCTCATGGTTGCCTATACCCTTGTTATGCCTTCCTGATGGCAAAGAGATTCGGAAAGGCGGCTACTTATGAGGAATGGTGCCAACCGAAACTCGTGAGCAATACTCTCGAACTCCTTGACCTCGAGATACCTCGTTTAAAATCAAAGATAGAGTCAGTTCAACTTTGCTTTACCACTGACCCGTTTATGTACGGCTATAAAGAGGTTGGGTTGATGAGTATGGCTGCAATCAAAAAGTTAAATACGGAAGGCATTCGATGTACAGTTCTTACCAAAGGATTGCTTCCGATTGAGTTGGTGGGGCAGTCTGAAGCAAATGAATACGGGATAACACTAATATCGCTTGACGAAAATTACCGTAAACATTATGAACCAGGGGCAGCTTCATATGCAGACAGAATTGCTTCACTTAAAGCTTTAAGCCAGAGAGGCTGTAAGACTTGGGTGAGCATCGAACCTTATCCAACCCCAAACCTCATCCAACAAGACATAAATATGGTTCTTAATACGGTGGTCTTTGCTAATCGGATTATTTTTGGGCGGACAAATTATAGTAAAGAGATATCTTCATTTACAAGGCATAGAGCATTTTATAATGAACAAGCAGAAATTGTCGTTCGTTTCTGCAGGGAACATGGTATCGACTATCATATAAAAAATGGGACAATAACCTGATTCCTTGAAATCCTGTCGCAGGAACAACACTACAAGAAGATAATGCACGAGGATGGGTGAAACAAAGGCAATTTTTATGAGATTAGGTGTTAAGTAAGAAAAACAAAGGAGAAATGCTATGGCAAATTGGCTTCAACGTGCTATTTACAATCTAGCAAATACTGTTCCCCTTGTCGGAATGACGGCCTTAGCTCGTTGGCTCGAATTTAAGTCTTGGCGTATTCCGCTCATCCTGCTCGCAGCTGCTGTAGCTGAGACAGTTTTGTTTGCTGCTTGCTTTCATTATGGGAAGAAAAACTGCTCGGTTAAATGCATTAATGTGTCAAAAATCATTTCAAAGGATTCCTGGCTAGTAGCTTATGTGATTGCCTATCTGTTTCCGCTCACATATAAGGGTGTGCTGGATTATCATATCGTTTCGCTTATTGTGGTCGCGCTAATGCTTGTTTTATTTTTTCTTCAAACAAATATGGCGTTACCGAACATCCTTCTGTCTTTTGTGGGCTATCACTTCTACGAAATAGAAACGGATAGCACTGGGGTGGGGGATTATATGCTTATCTCAAAGCGACGGCGAATTCGAAATAGGATCGATGTAAAATCGGTAATGAGAGTCTTTGATAAACTGCTTATAGATAAAAAGGGGGAAAAATAGAATGTTCGACAATAGCTCAATTATGGTTCTATTGAATGATGGAATTGAGGATTTGGTTCAGCTACTGGAAGTGGACACGACTACGCAAGAGGCGCTTTGCAGTAATTTTTCGGATGCCGCAGTGCCCTTACTTTCAGGGAAGCAAATCGTACCTTTTGACGGTAGCTATAAGCCGAACGAGGACGAGGGGTTATCTATCTGTAAATTTCGCCTGCCAGAAGTTATAACCGATGCGGTCAGAAACCCGCTTGGATTACAGACCTTTGCCTACGACAAAAAAGCTGAGCCAGATATAAGAGCAATTTTTATTGGTGAACGTACAGAGGCTGATAACACGGAAATATTCAACGTTGCTTTTCAGCGTTTCCGCAAGGAACAGTATCTTTCCACAAAAAAGTTCAGCCTATTTTATGACCAAGACACATTTATTCGTGAGAATCGATGGGGAATCGGGATTACAGATACTATCGATTGTGTATTCACTCAGATGGAACTTCGATTTTCCTCATATTATTATGCCCGCCAGATATTTGACCTGAGCGAGTATTATCGCACCGCAACCGATATTGAGGTTCAAAACTTCAGCGGAATGGACTTGCTGAGCATTGAGGACAAAGACCAGCTTCTGAATATGGCCGATACCTGGATACGCCGGAAAATTGCAGCAATAAATGACTCAGGCGTTTTCAAGAACAACACAGCTAAAAAAATTGTGAAGTTGGCACAGAATTGTGGTTTGGAAATTTCAGCTATAAATGGAAAACTGATTATTCCCTCAGACAAAAGAAAGCTCAAAGAGATTTTATGTTTTCTTGATGATGAAGTATATAAGGGTGCATTTACACAGAATACCTACATAACAAATTCAAAGAGAAGAGTACAATAACCCTTACCATGGACATAATATTGTCAGAGAACTGGAAGTATTTTGTGACACGGGCATCGATATGCGTCTTCCATCAATCCAAACAGTGATTGGCTAACATATCGTCTGACAGGCTTAGCAATGAAGTTGCATGAGAAGAACACGGGCGAATAATCGCAGAAACGAGGAGGATATAAATATGCAGAGCAACGTGAAAGTAGCCATTGTAACCGGTGCGGCAGGAAACGGCATGGGACGAAGTATTGCGCTGACACTAGCAAGAGAGGGCATGGCAGTTGTAATCAATTACCTGAAGAATCAGGAAAGCGCCGAGGCCGTTGCTACTTATATCAGAGGCAAGGGGGGCGAGGCAATAACAGTACAGGGGAATATATATGTCAGAGAGGATTGTGAGAAGCTGGTTAACACGACTGTGGATTATTTTGGGAAGGTAGACATCTGTGTAATTGGACCTGGAGCAAACTGGAATCCAGAAGACCTGAAAAACTTGAAAGCGGATAATGCTTTGCAGGATGTAAACCAGGAGATCAGTCCTATATATAATCTGCTCCCCTTGATCTTAAAGGATATGGAGAAAAGAAACGGGGGTCGAATCATTGGCATTGCCTCAAATATGGACATCCCTTCCCCCTCATATTCATACAATACTGCAAAAGCCGGGAGAATCGAGGCCCTGAAACTTGCAGTAAATGAAGCGTGGAAAATGGGCGTGACAGTTAACATAATTGGGCCAGGTCCAGTTGATGAGATTCCAAACCTTGAAGAGGCGTGCGCCTATTGTAACCGTAATAACGAGTGGCTTGACAGGAAGAAGATTTCGCCACAGGACATCGCGGAGGGCGTTGCATTTTTGTGCTCGGATTCTGCAAAATATATTACAGGTTGCATATTACCATACGTATTTTAGTCAGCGGCATGTATACAGACGAATGATTCTAACACTTGTCACGAAACGAATTTATTTCTATAAATCATTTCTATGGTAAAATATAAACGTAATATAATAATGACCGGAGGAAATCGTATGAGGACAAGACGTTTGGGTCTGTTTGTTTTCACTCTTGTTGTTCTTTTTTCAGTGGGTGCCTGTTCAGCGGATACGGCGGACGAATCCTCCGTGACGGAAGAAACAACTGTGCCTACGACAGAGTCGCCTGTGACGACCACCAAAGAGCCAACGCCGACGCTCGTGCCGACACCGACGCCGATCACGGTTCCGGAAGGTTATACATATATGATGGAGCATTCTTCGGATTGGCCCACGGCGGGATTGTGGTATCTGCTATCTGAGCAGGAAGTGACAGTCGTTGATACGCTGGTTACCGATGGTATTTCCCCGGTTGAGGACGGCGAGAGAATTGTGCTTCCTGCCGGTACGATCGCTATACCTTCGGATCTGACGGGGGATTTCTCAGCGGATCTGTCCGAGGACACGGTTTTCATTCTGATAGATGGGCGCTGCGTTGTTTTTGGTGTATCGGAAGGATCGGACGGCTCGATTCTTTTTAATGGACTAGCGGCGGAAGATTTATTTGAGTTTCGTGTGAACACATATGATTATCAGGAAATACCCGTGATCGACGAGGGTGATCGATACGCGCTGGATGTTGCCGATCCGACGGTTACGTATCGGATTCTGAGAATCCATACGGATTGGAACGATGATGGTGTCGAGGATGTATTTTGTCGTGAGCTTACGACGGATAACGTTTACGTGACGACATTTACGGATGGCGCGACAGGTGAGACTACGGATGTGGGGCAGTACTGCGGCAGCGATATGTCGGGACATGGTGGTATGTTTACGGATAGTGTCTATCTCTATGAAGATGAGGCAGGGAACCGTCTGATTCTTGATTCCTTTGATATCTGCAGCAGTGATTTCGTGACATTTGTCTATTCCTACGACCCTGATACGATTCTATCGTATCAGGAAGTCGGCGGGAGCCTGACCATTATGAACGACCAGATCTATTTGCTTCGTGATAGCCTTATCTTCGGAAACGGTGATTCAGAGATACTTGTTCCAACTGTGATTACGGATAATACGCTCATACCGCAGGATATCGGAAGTGAGATCTGGTGGCAAGATAATCTTGCTGCGGGGGATGATTCATCGGCATTTCCGCCGATTTATACATGTACATTCAAAGAATTTGCCGCGGAGAAGGTGATAGGGGATATCCTGAGCCCGATAACAATACCGGCGGGCGTTGCTATTTTCCCTCTGTACACGGTCATTGATGAGAGCGGAGCCGGGGTTCTCTACTTCCGGACGGTTGCTGACGGCACGTGTCAGGTGAACTTCACATACACAGGCGAATGGCTTGGAACCAAGTTTGGGGAGACGCTTGAAGATGAGCTGTTCTGGTGTAGCTACGGCGACTAGAAACCAGAGGATCTGATCAAACAGAGAGATCAGCGGACCTCGCCGCCGTGGAAGTAGCACTCGTATATGATGCGATCTTCAAATCGGATGGTCTCGTAGCCCTGAAACCAGGACATATCCCCGGAAATATCTGAGGCGTAGAGGTAGGCGCCCTCCATATGGCGGCGCGGACCTCGGATCGGCATGTCCTTCGGCGCTTGCCTCAGCGCTGCCTTGAGAACATCACCTGAGAAGACGTCTGGATCCAGCACTCGCCCCGAATAATTCATGGCCCAGATCGGGGAATTATTCTGCCATACGGCTTCTTCTCCGCTGAAAAGCGCCGTGCCGATATACGTGTCGTAGTAGAACAGGTCTTTCTGCCCGCAGGACAAATCATGCGAAGCGGGACGCGTGGGAGCGACCTCGGCCCCATGTCCAGCGTATGTGGTTTGCTTGGCAAAGAGTAGGAAATCCAATATTTCTTGATTCATGGTCCACCTCCTATAGTTGTTCTTATTTTAACAAGCCAGATTCCGCAAATCAAGAGAAAAAAGAAAATATGTTCTCTTTTCGCGGGTAGATCCTTACTAGCTGAAAAGCAATTGCAGAATCACGCGCCTCATGCTACGATGACATTATTACGATTATCTCGTAATAAGAACAAAGGGGTACTGTAAACAAGATCAATAGGAGGGTAAATGTAATGAATAGTCTACGAAAATTCCTAGCTGAATTCATTGGTACATGTGTGCTTGTTCTTCTCGGATGCGGAACAGCGATGCTGGTCGGTTGCAATGCGGCAGCCGGATGCGGCTATATTCTGACGGCGCTTGCCTTCGGACTTACGATTGTCGGCATGGCATATTGTGTCGGCAACATCTCTGGTTGCCATATCAACCCGGCCGTCTCGTTGGGCGTGCTGATAAGCGGCGGCATAAGCGGCAAAGATTTTGTCGGATATGTCGTCTCGCAGGTGCTTGGCGCGTTTGCGGGAGCGGGCATTCTTGCCCTGATTTTTAATCTCGGCGAAGTAAAAGATATGACCGGCGGGTACGGCTCGAATGGTCTTTCTGGCGTGAAGGACAGTAGTATTGCCGGTTTGATTGTCGAAATCGTCTTGACGTTTATCTTTGTACTGACCATAATCGGTGTCACTTCCAAGAAGGCTGGGCATGGATCTTTTGCCGGCTTGATTATTGGTCTGACGCTGACGCTTGTACATATTCTGGGCATCGGACTGACCGGCACATCCGTCAATCCTGCCAGAAGCATTGGTCCGGCGATTGTGGCGGCCATTTCTGGCAATACCGATCCCATTGCATGCATATGGGTCTTCATTGTAGGTCCTCTTGTCGGCGCCGTATTGGCGGCACTGACATACAAATTCCTTGCTGGCGGCAAGGAGGAGCTTACCGCAAAGTCATGACGGATGCGCCGCCGCTTCGAGTGGCGTCATGTGCGGATATAACATTGCATCTATAGATAGAGCCTGTTCCCGACTGTTTGAGCTATCGGATCGCATGGATCCGATGATGCTTCCCCGAGTCGCTGGAACAGGCTCTTCTTGTCTTGGCGCTTCGAACAGGAATCGAACCCGAAATTATGTCTATTCCAAAGGAAATTTTCCCGTGAGATATGAAGATTTCATTTATGGACTGACATCACTTGGGAGTTACGCAAATTCAAAAAAAGAGAAGAATGAACCCGTGTGAATATTCGTACAAATTACTTCAATTGTGATATGATTTGAGGTAGTTTATGGTCGCATGAGGTAGATTAACACAAGGAGATTGGTGTGAGAACTTTTGATTACGATTCTTTTCGGAAAGCGTCTATTCCCAATGACGTTGTCATGTATTTGTCGCAGATCAACGAATATAAGGGGAAACAGCAGCTGTTTTATAAGCAGAAGTCAGATATCCTTGAGAAGCTGGTTTCTGTTGCCAAGATTCAAAGCACTGCCTCATCAAACCGTATCGAGGGCATTTTTACTACGGATAAGCGATTGCAGGAATTAACTGCTGAGAAGGTTGCACCTCGCAACAGGGATGAAAAAGAAATACTTGGTTATCGTTTTTGTCTGGACATGATTCATGAAAGTCATGATTATATAAAAGTTACCCCGAATTACATTCTTCAGTTTCACGGGTATCTGTATCGCTATCTGCCGACAAACATGGGTGGATATTACAAAAATACGGATAACACGATTGAAGAAACGGATGCTGACGGAAAGGCGCATGTCCGGTTTAAGCCCGTTACTGCATTCGAAACGCCGCAGGCGATGACTGATCTATGTGCAGCATATAATCATGCGCTTGAAAGAGAAGTAACGGACTCACTCATTGTGAACATGCAATTTGTATTGGACTTTCTGTGTATTCACCCGTTTATTGACGGGAATGGTCGCATGAGCCGCCTCCTGACGCTTCTTGTTCTGTATAGAAGTGGATATTTTGTTGGAAAGTATATCAGCTTGGAGCCGATGATTGAAAAGTCAAAAGACAGTTATTATGATGCGCTTCAGGCAAGTTCCCAAAACTGGCATGAAAATAGAAATGACTCTTGGGAATTCATACGCTATATGCTGGGGATCATTCTGGCAGCATACCGTGAATTTGAAAACAGGATTGTGATCGTGACTGAACAAAAAATGACGAAAGAAGATAGGGTCCGCATGGGAATCGAAGAGACAATCGGACTTTTTACCAAAGCAGAGATTCACGAAAAGTATCCGGACATTTCGCTTGGAACGATTGAAAGAGTCATGGCGAAAATGAGAAGTGAAGAAATAATTATTGCCTTGGGTACCGGCAGAAGTGCAAAGTGGAAAAGAAAATAAACAACAGCATACGCACCTAAACTACCACATATGAAGCGCAGTTTGTGGCAGTTTAAGAGAGACGCAGCAACATCCGGTACAGTCAATTAATGAAAAGGTCCATTTCCCGTCGGAGTTCCGCAGAATCGCTTCGCGATCCGAGGACTTGTCCGAACGTTGGGAAATGGACCTTCTGACGTTGGCGCTTCGAACAGGAATCGAACCCGTATCAGCAGTACCGGAAACTGCTGTCCTATCCGTTGAACGATCGAAGCATGTAAACTGATTTCTTACGGATTTCTTCATAATACCCGCGTGAGTCATTATAGCTGTGCAGGAGCAAAAAGACAAGGTAAGCAAAAGAAATCGGGCCGCGTTTCTCTCAGATTTTGACAAGCGTAGGAAGCTGTTTTTGCCAAAGAAATCGATTTATTCATTTTCTTGTGAAAGACCTGTTGACAATGACTACAAGCCGTAGTAATGTGAGATTATTACAACATGTAGTGAATGGGATGTCTGAGAGCGGGGAGGTCTATCGTGAAGAAGATTACAGATTCGGAAATGATCATCATGAAGATTATATGGGATGCGAGAGACACGGTTACTTCGGGATATGTACTTGAGCATCTGCCGAAGGACATTTCCTGGAAGACGACAACCGTTACCACCTTTCTGTCTCGCCTGGCTGCTCGCGGGATGATTCTGATTACCGAGCAGAAGGGGAGAACAAATTACTATGTTCCTGCTATGAGTGAGGACGCGTATAGCGAGAAGGCGATGCGGGATGTGATGCATGGATCGGGACTTTCCTCAATCAAGAATCTGATTGCATCGCTCTATGAGTCAGATGACATTTCAAGAACGAACATTGCCGCTTTGCGCAAATGGTTGCAGGAGGAAGGGTATGATAAGGATAATCACTGACAATATGCTTTATATGGGGATTGCGTCTGCAATCTTTTCGATACTCTTATTACTTATTACTTGGCTCAGCCGTAACCGCCTAAGCAGCAAATTATATCTTGCCGGTTGGAGCATCGCGCTTGCCGTCCTTCTGATACCTGCCTATGCGCTTTTTGCCGTCACGAGTGCGCAGATTCCAAGCAAATTGACCCTGCATAATCATTCGATTCCCGTGGCTTCCTACCGCGATGCCTATACGAATAATATGGATCAGAGTGTTCTATATATGCTTGGGGCAAATCATCCGGTTGATCCGATAACCGATACGAAAGAAGATTCTTTGACCGTCAATCATGTTTCCGCAGATGATTCAGCGAGCGGGGACGAAGGCACACCCAATGTTGCCGCAGCGATCAAGGATACGGCAGCTGAGGCGGATTTGCCTGCTGCTGACACAAGCTCATCGGACGGAAAGGCACACTTTGTGCCGACGCTGCGCGAGGTTCTCTTTGCGGTGTGGGTTCTGGGGGTTGCGGTTATCGGCACGCAAAAAGGCGTGGTGTATTTCCGGTTTAAAAGAGAGATGATTCGCGGGAGTCGTCCGTCTGATCGCTCGTGGGATGAACTTATCCCGCCTGCGATCGGCAAGAATCTTCGTGTCCGCGAGGCGAAAATTGCATCGCCAATTGTTTTCGGGGTTTTCAGGCCGATCGTGTTTATACCGGATAGGCAGCAGAGTGAAGAGAATATGCGGTATGCGCTCATACACGAAGGGCTTCATGTTCTGCGAAAAGATTTGCTGCTCAAGACGATTGCCGAGATCGGCGCCGTGCTGAACTTTTTCAACCCGTTTGCCTGGCTGATTCGAAAGAAGGTAACGCGCTATTCGGAGGTGTCTTGTGATGAGGCCGTTGCGGCGCTACTTTCAGAAGAGGAACGGAAGGGTTATGCCCTGTCGATTTTGGATTACATGGATAATGCTACTGTGCCTGAGCCCAAGTACCCCGCGCCGCTGATGTCGTTTTCGGGGAAGCCAGAAGATGTTAAGGGGAGGATTAAACACATTATGGAATTTAGAAAAATGAGAAGACCGGTTACTGTGATCTCGTCCTGCATAATCCTTCTTGCGATGATGATCGGGCTTGTTACCGCCTGCTCGCTTGCTTTTTCTGAAAAGAATAAAGATACGGAGTCTACCGAAGTGGAAGAGTCAGATGTTTCAACACCTGACGTAACGGATGCAACGGCAGAGCCAACCGCTTCTGTTCCATCGGATGCGATCGAATTGTCGGATTTTGCGATTGCGCCTACCTATTATCTTGCGTCTATGTTTTCCGATTATGGATATGCAATTGTTCAGGATAGTAGCCATTCGAATCAGTACTTCTTTATTGATGAGAGCGGACAACAGGTGGGTGATCTTACGTTTGATCGGTATCTGACAAGTGACTTCCGTATTTGGAAGGAGTACGGTGAATTTGGCGTCAACGGCTATCTGTGGATCCACTATAATGGGTATTGGGGATTTGTCAATCAGGACTGTGAACTGGTAGTAGAGCCGATGTATCAGGATGTAATGTCATTTGGCAGTAATGGTTTGGCGGGCGTTTACGTTGACCACAAATGGGGGTTTATTAACGAGAGCGGCGAGATGGTCATCGAACCACAATTTGATGGTGTTGGTGTTTTCGCAGACTGCGGTCTGTGCCAGATTGAGAGTGATTCGAAATACGGGTTTATCAATGCGGCGGGGGAAGTATTGGCAGAACCGATTTATGACGCGGTCATTTTTGACGGCGGTTTCTATGATTGGATGGGACCGTTTACCGATAATGGCGAGGGATTGGTTGCCGTGTGCAGCGACAACAAATGGGGACTGCTTCGTACGGACGGCGAGGTTCTTTGCCAGCCGATATACGATTCGTTTTTCTACTTCACTTCCCAATCGCTTGCCGTCGTGTATCGGGATGAACTGGAAGGATATTTGAATACAAATGGGGAAGAAGTCATTCCCTGCGAGTATGAGTACGCATATGATTTTGGAGACAATGGTCTTGCTCCTGTTATGGAAGATGGTGTCTGGGGATACATTAATGAGCAGGGCGAATATGTGTTGCAGCCAAAGTATGACGGCGCGGGGGGATTTGCGGAGAATGGTCTTGCTCCTGTTTCGGAGGATGGTGTTTGGGGATACATTAACGACAAGGGCGAATATATATTACAGCCAGAGTATGTGAGCGCCTATGATTTTTCTGATTCGGGGTACGCTGTCGTCTTCACAGATGACAATTACGGTGTTATTAATGCATCAGGAGAGTATGTGATATCCCCAACCTATGGAAATATTTATGAGGTTGAAGGGACTGACTCTCCCGTATTTGCCGTCATGGATGACAATAGTAATTGGGGTCTTATGAATGCGTCGGAGGAATATATTCTTGAGCCGAATTATACGTACCTTACATTTCCTCGCCCATACAGTGATGAAGGACCTGATCTGATCAATCATTCGACGATTTCGGCGGCACTGATCATAACAGGCGGCAATAATCCGGACGAACAATATTACGGAATTGCATCGTCTGACGGATCGATTCTACTTCCAGCTTGCTCAGAATATACGGTAACAGCAATTGCCAAGAATGGAATGGTCGCGTTGGAGTATAATGGCAGTTATGGCTATGTGCAATTATCGGGAGCGAGCTGACTCCCGTGCAAGGGAGAAACTATGGATAGTATCAATACGCTGACGCTTGCCCATCGCATCGTACAGGAAAGAGTCAAGCCTGGCAATTTCTGTATAGATGCGACGGCAGGGCGCGGACAGGACACGGCGCTTCTATGCGAACTCGTCGGCGCGAATGGGAAAGTGCTTTCTTTTGATATACAAGAGGACGCCATCGTTAGTACGAGGAATCGCCTGCAAGAGCGAGGCTTCTCAGAAATTGGCACGGTTATTTTAGATAGCCACAGCAATATGGATAAGTATGCGGCTCCCGAATCGGTCGACTGCATTTTGTTCAATTTCGGCTATCTGCCGGGCGGAAACCACGAAGTTTTCACGCGCGCGGACACGAGCTGCGAGGCAATCGAGAAAGGGCTCTCGCTTCTTTGCGACAGTGGCATTATGTGCCTGTCCCTCTACTTCGGAGGGCCAAACGGCTATTCGGAGAGAGACGCAATCCTTGATCTGGTGAAGAAATTTGATCCGAAGAAATTCACTGTTATTATATGTCAATTTGCGAACCGCAAGGCAGACTGCCCTTTTCCGATTTTCATCATCAAGGGCGCCTATTAGGTGTAGGCTACCTTTGCCTAGAAGAGAGGCTGTACTGTATGAGCTTCGTGCGTATTTTTCACAGGAAACACAGAAGAAGTATGGACAAAGATACGGCTAGCGCCATGCTGAAGACGACGTCAGACACGTAGTGTACACACAGATATAGACGAGAAAATGCAATGAGCGTAGCATAAGCAATGGCAATGATTCCAGCAATGGGCAGATAAGAGAAGATAACGGTCGCCGCGGCAAAAGAGGAAAAGGTGTGCCCGGATGGGAAAGAAAAGTCTTTCGGCTCATCGATAATCGTGTTATATTTTGGACAGGATTCGAATGGTCTTTTTCTGCGGAAAAGATTCTTCAGCAGCAGATTGATGAGGAGTGCGCTGAGGATAAGTGCAATCATACCCGTTCTGGCGCAAGCCTTGCTGATTCCAGAAAAGTAGAGAAATGCGAAGGTCAGAAGCCATATTCCGCCTAGGTTTCCAGTGAAGGAGATCATCGGCATAATCGCATCGCCTATGCTAGATCGTGTTGTCTTATAGATCCAATTGAGTGCGAGCGTATCAATTCGTAGAATTGTATCCATATTTTTAGCCCCCCTGTATGATTTAATCAAACCATGTTTTCAAGGGAGAAACAACGAACATTACGTAAAGAAAAGGTATAATACGCGTTATGAATCAAAAAAGCAGCAATATCCATATTGGAGAGACCAAGCTTATCGGGAAGGTCGCACTTGCGCCGCTTGCCGGAACGAGCGATGTCGTTTTCCGGATAATCTGTCATGAACAGGGCGCAGCTTACGGCTGTACGGAGCTTGTGAGTGCACGCGGCATCCGCTATGATCCTTCGCTGACAAGATCCTTTCGCTATCTGGAAATTCAGCCAAAGCGAGAAGGGCCTGTAGCCATACAACTGTTCGGATATGAGCCGGGCGATTTCTCGGAAGCCATAAAAAGAATTCTATGCCACGAAAAACTCGCGAGTGCGACGTGCATTGACCTGAATATGGGTTGTCCCGTTCCCAAGGTTGTGAAGACGGGAGCAGGTGCCGCCCTTATGAAGAACATAGGGCTTGCCTCGGAAATTCTTCAGGCATCCGTTACTGCGGCGCAGCCGTTTGGTGTGCCAGTGTCCGTCAAATTTCGTAAGGGTTGGGACGAGGGGAGCGAAAATGCTGTCGAATTCGCCTTGATGTGCCGTGATTTCGGAGCAAAAGCGATTACCATTCACGGGAGAACACGCGCGCAGATGTATCACGGGCAAAGTGACTGGAAGTGCATTGCCGCCGTCGCCGATGCACTTCGCGGCTCGCACATACCTGTCTTCGGAAACGGAGATGTTCGAAATGGTTGCGATGCGCTTCGTATGATCCAGGAGACAAAAGTTGACGGGGTCATGGTTGGCCGTGCCGCGCAGGGGAACCCATGGATCTTCCGGGAAATTAGTATCGCACTTGAGAAGGGCGAAATCATACCCTATGCGCCGATTCCACAGGAACGCGCTGATATGATTCGCAGACACCTTCGTGAACTATGTGAGAAAGAGGGCGAGTCAATGGCTATTCTGGAGATGCGGACACAGATTGCCTTCTATTTCCGCGGACTAAAAAATATCGGGGAATATAAAGCCTTCGCAATGCAGGCAAACACATATGAAGAAATTGACGCACTGCTGGCACGTTGGGTCGAAGAGCAGGCGCTGCCGCTTATTTTGTAGGGAAGAGACGTATAATGATCCGCTGATTCGAATACTGGCGGATCAAAGTTGACGTGTCTCAGCCAAGCCATCCCTTCTGCCTGACCCGTTCGACGACGGCCTTCGCGCAGATCTCGTGTGATACGGCAAGCGGATGCGAGTTTGCGCCAAGCTCAATAGGCGATGCCTCCGAAAGGAGTAAGGTATCAAATTCCGTTATCCCCTTCTTATGAATGTACACAGTCGCTTTCTCAATGATCGGCCAGAGACCATGCCCCATCATCCCATAAATCCATAAAATCGGAGTACCTGGGTTCTTCTTTGCAATCAACGTAACAAAGTCAACAATCGCATCAGTGACCTTATCTGCGTCTGCAGGAAGAAAAACCTGAGAATCAGGTTTGCTTTCCTCGTCTACACGATGCTGCTTGTAGAACTGTCCTGTGGCAGGATGCTGCCACGGTGGCTGAAAGAATGCGCTGTTATCGTTCGTGCCGAGATTGATAATGATCAGATCAGGGTCAAAGGAGAAATCATAAGCCTTCGAAGCGCCGCGCTCCCGTGCGAAGGGCTCTTGTATGATGCCGCACACGCGGTCATACAGACGCGGGATATTAGCCAGCATGTCGTTATTCCATCCACAGAAGACGCCAAAGCCTCCCTGCGAGATGACCTGTGAATCGACATCAAGCATCCTCGCGGCATATCCAGCCCACGAATAATAATGCGTAGACCATTCATCAATAGAGACATCTGACCCAATATCCTGATACATTGGTGAGATTGCACCCTCGCCGGAGGTCAGTGAGTCGCCGATGAATTCGATCCTTCTTCTTTCAGGTAATGAGCACAGATCCCCATTGATACGTATGCGGTCGCAGTAACAAGATGCGCTCGTCTCCCCATAATGCGCCTGACTCTCTTTGTAGATATGAATCGTCCGTTTACAGTCACAAAACAATTCGGGATCAGCAAGGTGTCCCCGACTATCAAGAATCGTATACCAGTGCGACCCGTCACGAAGACGGATGCGAGAAGAGGGCCTTCCGTCAAGCTCAAAAAGAACCCACTGTTCCTTGCCCGTGTTATCTGCATCCATAAGAATTTCCGCGTGTGTTCCCCGAAACGAGAAGGAAATTCCAGAACCGGTCCAGTCCATCGAGAAGCGTTCGCTCTCGCGATTTCTCCTGCCGTGAAGGCGTATCTTATCCTGCTGCAAAACATTCCATTCCTGCATATTTCTTCCTGCCTTTCGGGACAAAAATGCGTTAGTTCAATTCTATCGCAAAAGTACGTATGAAGGAGAGAATTTTTCTGACAAAACATAGCAACATCTTGCAATAACGTCAGATTGACGGAGAAACTGCCCGCTTATCCTTGGAAAATCACAAGAGGGAAATCGCATTTTTTCGAAAATTATGTTAGGATCAGAGCATGAAAAAGAGAAGAAAAGCTACTATATGGATATTGATTTCCTTGCTATTGCTTATACTCCTATGTCTGGGCATTTTGTACGCTCGCCCCGCGCTCCGATACAAAATCCAAAGCAGGATCGAGCTGCTTTTTCTGCACGCGGATATCACGGAAATAGCTTACGACGACAGCAGTCTTCAGCCGCTTCTCGTCTCAGAGTTGGAAAAGGGCGGTTCTTCTGTCACATATAATCAGTCGCTCGAACTGATAAACAGTGAATATCCTGTTTCTGCCGAGACTTTCGATCTAGATACATACAAAGATACGGATGTCGTGATGAATGACTCGATTATGTCGGATTACTCGGATCTGAGTGCGGCCGTCACAAAAAATACAGGGGATGATCTATTTGTTATGTCTTCCTACCGCTCGCAGGAAGAACAGGCTCTTCTCTATGAGGAAGACCCGACACTTGCGGTGCCTGCGGGAACAAGTGAACACCAGAGTGGACTTGCGCTTGATGTATATGTTTATATGTACGCGGGAGCCGGATTTATTAAGTCTGACGGGGGACAGTATGTAAACGAGTCGTGTTGGAAATATGGATTTGTGATTCGGTACGGAGAAGGGAAAAAAGACATAACCGGAGTCGGGTATGAGCCATGGCATATTCGCTATGTCGGATTTCCACATGCGGAAATCATGTATAAGAACGATCTTTGTCTGGAAGAGTATTTGGATTCCCTGGAAATTGGACAATTCTATCAGTATGAGGATTATGTGATCAGCCGGCAAAGCGGGCCGACACTCCTCATTCCGGAAGAACTGCAAAATGTGATCATATCTCCCGACAATATGGGAAATTATGTAATAACAGGGCAACGGGAAGGATGAATCATTTCTGTTATAATGAAGAGGATGAATACGGCATACAGGAGTAAGGCAGGTGGTGAAAATGGAAAAAGCCAAGAAAGACGGATGCTTTGACACTTGCGACTGCAAGATCGTTCACGAAGAGGCGGTTGCGATGGTAAGTGAGAAGATGATGACCGCACGTCTTCGATCCGAAATGGCCGATTTCTACAAGATTATGGGTGACGGTACAAGGATCAGCATCTTACATGCACTGTCCTTTTCCGAACTCTGTGTCTGCGATATTGCCTCTCTTCTCAAAATGAATCAGTCAGCTATTTCTCATCAGCTCCGGACGCTTCGACAGGCTCGCTTGGTATCTGTCAGGAGAGAGGGGAAGGTAGCATACTACTCGCTTGATGACGACCATGTTAAGGGAATTATTGAACTCGGAAGAACACATCTACAGGAATGAAGAAAGGATACGTCGGTAAAATATCGGCGTTTGGGCAAAAATATGCTTACTGTAACACTCATTATCACGATCCTCTGCGGTGCCCTACTGTGTTTTGCAGGATACAGACTATTTCGCTTTGCGATGGCTCTCGCGGGGTTTGCTATCGGAGCAGGCATTGGTTTTTTCATCTATAATCTTGTTTCGGATCGCCTTCCCTCATCGGGGGACGGGATTTGGGTCATGGTATTTATGGGTGTCGGAGGACTTCTTCTTGGCATGCTATCCTTTTCTATATACAAGGCGGCGCTCTTCTATATATCCGCTTTCATCACCACTTTTCTCGTGCTTAAGACATATCTGCTTGTCACCGCGTCGGGGGTGGGTGTCTCTGCATTTATTCAGGTTGCTCTTGGCAAGACAAAGCTAGATGGTGCGACAGATAAGATATCAGAAATACGCATGGGTGAAGGCAGCACGGTTGGCACGACAATTGAGAAGGCACTTGAGCGACTTCCAGGCTCAACGAACACAGAGAAGTTTCTTGCCCTTCTTGTCGCAGCACTTGTCGCCGGGATCATTGTCGGCATCATTGTGTGCTTGATTCAGAAGCCTGCAATTATCGTCATCACAGCCGTTATGGGGGGCGTACTTATCTCGCAGAGTGCGTTCTCTATGATCGACAGCATCCAGGATTTCGACGCCAGTGCGAAGACGCTTGTGAGCTCTTTTGCTTCGGGAAGCGGTCAGCCGGCACTCTCGAGTGTACTTGCAGTAGCACTCATAGGACTTGGCATCATTTTCCAGTTCAAGACTGCCAAACAAGAAAAATAGGGAAAATGAGTCGCTATTCCATTAAAAAGTGAATATTTATGAGAAAAGCCTGATATTCGGGCCTTTTTTATGCACTTTTTTCCTTGACGAGTGAAGGGATGAGGCGTATATTTTAATACTTGTGAGTATGAATGCGGGCGCGTGAGGGTGTATAATTATGAGCTATTTCTCATCAGTTTTCAAACCAAAACTGGTATCTACTATGAAGGGATACACAAGACAGCAGTTTATTAAGGACGTCACAGCAGGGGTTATTGTAGCGATCATTGCTCTTCCCCTATCTATTGCACTTGCGATCGCATCCGGCGTCTCACCGGAAAAGGGGATATATACAGCGATCGTGGCCGGTTTTCTTGTTTCAACTCTTGGCGGCAGCCGCGTGCAGATCGGCGGACCAACGGCTGCGTTTATGGTCATCATATACGGAATTGTCTTGGAATATGGTGTGGATGGCTTGATGATTGCGACAATTATGGCGGGATTGATGATGATTCTTTTTGGCGTGCTTCAGCTTGGCACCGTCATCAAATACATTCCCTATACAATTACCACAGGTTTCACCAGCGGAATCGCTGTAACGATATTTTCCTCGCAAATCAAAGATTTTTTTGGACTCCGCACAGGAAGCCTTCCTGCCGATTTTATTGACAAGTGGAAGGTTTATGCCAAACATATAACCACGATTCAGCCGCAAGTCGTTATAATCGGGGCGTTGGCCATGACGATCTTGATCGTGTGGCCGAAGGTGACCAAGAAGATTCCCGGTGCGTTGATTGCGCTTATTGTAACGGCCGCTTTCGTCAAGATATTCGGCATGGATGTTCCGACAATTGGCAGTGTATACGGGGAGTTGTCATCATCCCTTCCCAGATTCATCGCGCCAGCAATATCCTATCACAAGGTGATAGCGCTTATCGGACCCGCCTTCACGATTGCCTTTCTCGGCTCTGTGGAATCGCTTCTTTCTGCGGTTGTTGCTGATGGTATGATCGGAAGTAAGCATCGCTCAAACACGGAGCTTGTCGCGCAAGGAATTGCTAACATCGGATCGGCGTTATTTGGCGGCATACCTGCAACGGGTGCGATTGCACGAACCGTTGCAAATATCAAAAATGGCGGGAGAACGCCCATCGCAGGAATTGTTCACTCCATTACGCTGCTATTGATTCTCGTATTATTTATGCCGCTTGCAAAAATGATTCCTCTAACGGCACTGGCGGCGGTCCTTCTGGTCGTTGCATACAACATGAGTGAATGGCGTGAATTTGTCGCGCTCATGAAGGCGCCGAAGAGCGATATATGCGTACTTCTCGCAACCTTCTTTATGACCGTCTTTTTTGACCTTGTTGTTGCGATCGAAATCGGGATCGTACTTGCCTCTCTCCTTTTCATGAAACGAATGGCGGATGTATCAGAAGTGAAAGTCCGAAATATGGATTCCGGATTGGATGCGGGCGAGGAGACGGATCTACCGGATACCGATACGGAAACAAATGAGCTTCCGCAGACGATTATCTTCAAAGATGTTTTGATATACGAGATCAACGGAGCTTTCTTCTTTGGCGCGGCTGACAAATTCCTCGATGCGGTTTCAAGCGTGTCATCGAAGACGAAAATACTCATCATCAAGCTTAAGCACGTTCCCGCAATGGATGCGACGGCACTGCACGCCTTCTCGCGCTTGGTGACCATGTGTAAGAAAAGAAAAATCAAGCTTATGATTACAGGCATTCAGGAGCAGCCAAAGGCGGCACTGACGAAAGCGGGTTTGATTGAGAAAATTGGCTCGGAGCATGTCTTCGAGGGACTTGGAAACGCAATCGAATATATCCAAGACAATCACCTTTTTGCTACGATTCCTGTCGAATAATGGCATCTTCCCATGCATCCCATTCTTCATCGAATACCTGTAAATTCTTGTTTCCCAGCAGAATCGGAAGTGATAGGCGGATGCCCTGGTCAAAGCGGATGTCGGCGCAAAAACCCGGCGTTAAGCGCTTGATTTTGCTATTGTCAAAAACCACAGAATGGCTCTTGTCTCCGAGAAGTGGACCTTCGAGTTCAGGTTTGCTGCGTATCAGCCGATCGGATGCTATATGATAAAGAATCGGCTTAACGCCAAGCGCTGATCCGACAATCTCGTAGATTTGGTTCCAAGTCAGCGATTCGTCCGAAGTAATGTGTACCGCCTCGCCGATTGCGTGCGGATTCGAGAGAAGCCCGACAAACCCTTTGGCAAAATCAGTGCTGTGTGTTACCGTCCAAAGAGAGCTCCCGTCTCCGGGCACCAGTACGGGTTTTCCGGTAAGCATACGCGACAGATCGGTAAAGACTCCGTGGGGACTGTGAATTGCAAGCGGAACCGAGCCGGACGCATAAGTATGGCTTGGGCGCACAATTGTAATCGGGAAAGACAGTGTTCGGTAGGCTTCCATCAGCATTTCCTCGCACGCGATCTTGTCACGGGAATATTGCCAATACGGATTGGAAAGGGGGGTGCTCTCCGTGATGACATAATGTGATAGCGGCTTCTGATAGGCGGAAGCGGAACTGATGAAAATGAACTGCCCACATCGGCCTTGGAATAAACGAATATCACGACATACATCTTCCGGCCGAAATGCGATGAAGTCGCAAACGACGTCAAAGGACAGGGAAGAAAGAATTTCTGAGACGCGTTTCTCGTCATGAATATCCGCATAAAGCCGATGAATCGAATCCGGAAGAGGGTCATCCATTTTTGCGCCGCGATTTAGCAGTGTTAACTCGTGATCTAAATTCGCAAGGAGAAGGGATATGGATCTGCTGATTGTGCCTGTTCCGCCAATAAAAAGAATCTTCATTTTGATACCTCCGCGTTCGTGCGATGCCATCTCATATGAAGAATAGCACGAAAACGAGGCGAGAAGTTTCGCTTTTCTCTACTTATTTATGCATCTCATGCCCGTTTTCAGGAATCCGTCGAAATCAATTTTTCGCGTTAATCCTATGCAAATTCATTTCATTTTCTTTACTTAATTTGCGAATTCGTGTATTGTGGTATCGGAGTGAGAAAAAGAGGAGGTAATAATATGAAATGTGCAGTTTGTGGTACAGAAATCTTGCCGGGTGATAAATTCTGTCAGGCGTGTGGAACCCTCGTGCCGGAGCAAGACGCAGGCAGTTCTGCTGCGCCAGAGGCTTCGTCCCCGTATATTCCGCCCGTTAGCTCGCCTTCAGGCGTGAAGGATCCTTTTGCCGGTTCACCCATTGCCGGAGCACCGATTTTCTCGGATAGTGCGAATCAGGATAGCTATAACAGTATGAACAATAACTACGGGCCGAAGCCGAAAGCGACAGGGTCACTGGTTCTGGGTATCCTTTCACTTGTCTTCTGCTGTTGCCCGGTTATCTCAATTATAGGTATCATTGTTGGCATTTTTGCAAAGAAGAAGACGAGAAGGAATGCCGGTCTTGTCTTAAGTATCATTGCACTCGTCTTGGCGATTGTTGTGACAATTATGGGCTGGGCGGTTGTTAAGAAAGTAATCTCTCTTTTATCCGGAGAGGTAGAAGGAGAAACCTACTCCTTGTCGCTGGATAGGGATTCATGGTTAGCGTTTGATATTTCTTCGCTCATGAAGTCTGCTGATGAAGAGACTTTCGGGTTTGATTCCGTAGCCTACATCTTCAGTGTGGATTATTCTTCATCGTATGTGATCCTATTTGAAGATGAAGATTCAGGCGATATTAGCACGGTACTTGATGGCGCTTCCGAGAGCGATCTTGAGGAAATACTTGCTAATTCGACAGTTACACAGGTTTCAGATATCGGAGAAATTCAGGATGTAGGCGGGAATTCAGATGCGACCTATCTTGCATTCACCGGAGAAGTAAGCGATTCGTCATCTTCCGTTGATAGTGGACCGATGTACATTGTCATTTCTCCAGATGAAGAGAGTATGGTCATTGTCATATCGGAGCGCACATCAGGCACAGATGATAATGATTTTGCTGACATAATTATTAGAGACATCATTCAGGAGATTCAGTTCAATTAACGATTTCGATTGCTTTCTATATTGCAGATTAAGGAGCTTCAAGACAATTGTCTTGCGGCTCCTTTCCTTTTTAGCTTTCTCGGGATTTGCTAATCCGTTCATTGGGTCTCATGGAAGGACGACATTTTGCGGGCGGGAGGAAAGATAGGCCAAGAGGTTCTGGTGAGCCGTCTCGATCAGTCTGGCGCGTGTCTCTCGGGGCGCCCAAGCAATGTGCGGGGTTATGATACAATTAGGCGCTTGAAGCAGCGGGTTGTTTTCGGATGGCGGTTCGGTTGACAGAACGTCAACCCCGATTCCGGCGATTTTGCCAGTATGTAGCGCATCTGCCACGTCCTTCTCGCAGAAGAGTTGCCCGCGCGCGGTGTTAATCAGAAACACGCTGTCTTTCATCTGGGCGATGGCTTTTGCACTTACAATATTCTTCGTATCTGGCGTTAGCGGGCAATGAAAAGAAATGATGTCTGACATGCGAAGTAAATCCGCCATTTTTACAAAGGCACTTACGTTCAGATCACGGAAAGCATCGGTATCATCTGCGATGCAGGCAGCTTCAATACGACGGCTGCTTGCAAGAACACGCATGCCAAGGGCATGCGCAATGGCGGCAACTCGCTTCGCGATTTTTCCATATCCGTAAAGGCCGATGGTTAATCCCGATAGCTCGGTAAGCCGACCGCTGGTAAAGGAGAAGTCAACAGAATGGCTCCATTTCCCTTCTGCAACGAGACTGCTGTGAGAACCGACTCGATTTGTCCATTCAAGCAACAGGGCAATCGTCATTTGCGCTGTGGCGAAAGTCGCGTATTCAGGGATGTTGGTCACGGTGATGTTTCTTCGCTTGGCGGTCGGGAGATCAATTACATTGGTGCCTGTGGATAAGGCTCCAATATAAGTAACCTTGGGTAGCCGACATAGAATTTCTTCGGAAAGCACGGTCTTATTTGTGAGAAGAATCTCAGCATCCCTTGCTCGATCCTCTACTTCTTCCGGGCGCGTTCTGTCGTAGACCGTTACGTTGCCAAGTGACGCAATACTGTCCCAGGATAAATCACCTGGATTTACCGTGTATGCGTCTAATATAACTATGTTTAGCATATTTTTCGTCCTCCATACGGAATAGGTATATCAGGATTCGCACAGATTGGCAAGCGAGAATTTGACTGTCACTTGACATCTCTTCACATTTGTACACATTTTTATCCTATATTTGACACAAAGTACTTGTATTTCATATTTGTCGCACGTATAATTCAAGTATAGATGATTTGTGTGTGCGTTTAGGGGATTAGGATAATTTGCTTCGGCGATGAAATGAAATGTTGGAGATTTCATTTCGAGAAGGGTGACCGTTTTGTGTATGTAGCGTCACCCAAAGATGGGAAACAACACGCGAATATCTTGTCAGTCAATGTCGTTTGTGTAGAAACGGCTAAATCATTTCTTCTCCTTTTTATTTGACATAAGCCTTCTTCTCATATTACAGCTATATCGGACCTCCAACCGATATGGCTGTAATTCTTTTGCATATACAAGAGGAAAAGCATAGGGTTTTCCTCGTTGTAAAGGAAGGAAAGAAATGGTAAAATTCCTTTGTGTGAAGGGGAGCGAGTTACTTGCTTTTCGTATCACAATGGATAGAAAGTAGAGGTACAAATGAATGGATGATTTTACGCCGGTCGTATTGGCTTTTCTTGTCTATTTCGTTGTCCGCTGTATCATTGGAGGCTTTTATATTGTCAACCAGAATGAGCGGGCAGTAAAGACCGTTTTTGGTAAAGCGCAGCGAATTAAAAATAAGACGACACTGGAGGATCCGATAGCAGAGAAACTTCGCGACGATGAGAAGGAGAGATACCTTTATCCGCAGGTTAAAGTTGTTTTGCCGGGTGGACCTTATTTTAAGTGGCCGTGGGAGAAGGTCTACAAGGTTTCTGTTGCGACGGAGACGGTAAACATGGCTTATGACCCTGAGTTTCCCAATGCGAATCAGCGAAATACGGTTCTGGATGCCGTTACGAAGGATCAGCTCAATATTGGTCTTTCCGGACAGATTCGTTACCGTGTGTCGGATCGCAACTTATACGCTTACATTTTTGGCGTAAAGCGCCCGATTGCACATGTTATGGGATATTTTGTCTCCGTTCTGCGTGAGAGAATCGCGAATTTCGAAGGGAAAGAGAACATTGACACGACTGCGGCGGTTCCTGCTGCGGATTCTACGACGCAGGGAATCAAGACATATTCGACGTATTCTGCCATGAAGGAATCGACTGCATCTTCCGTGCAGGGGATTTCCATCAACGATTTGCGTAAGAATCTTCGCGACTTGAATGACCACATGGACGAAGAGTGCCAGGTCTCTGCCGCTCGCTATGGTGTTGTTCTGGAAGCATCGCTGATTACCGAAATTGATCCGCCGGCAGAAGTTGAATCCGCACTTGCCGCAATTAACACGGCTCACAATCAGGTATCATCAGATATCAGTCTTGCGCAGGCCGCTGCCGATCAGAAGATCGTCCAGTCCAAGCGTGCCGTTGAGATTGAGACGCTTAAGGCGACGGGTGAGATTGAGACGCTTCTGCGTGTATCACAGCAGCTTTCCGAACTCAAGAAAGAGGGCGGAAATGGCGCTCTTGCCGCCTATGTTCGCAACATCAAGCTTTCTCTGATCAGCCAGACGAGACGAATCGTAAGGAGGGAGAATCATGATGCCGTATAATATGCTTTTAGGTGTACTTGACGACTATGAAGGTCAATCTTCGTTTGCGGTTTTTGTCATTGCGCTGATTGTCATTACTTTTCTTGTCCCGATCGCTTTTGCTGTTTTACGTTTCTTAGGTGTATATGTTGTGGTGAAAGAGCGTCAGGCATTGGTTTATGTCCTTTTTGGCAACGTCGTCGGAACGCTGACAGAGCCGGGACTTCATTTCTTATGGAAAGATCTTGGACTGTGGGCACTATTTGTTAACTGGCTTGGCAAGAAGTATGTCGTAGACCTGCGTCTTGATCAGGAATATCTGAGAAGCCAACCGGTTAACTCCGAAGAAGGCGCACCGATGGGGGTCGGCATCTGGTACGAGATGTATATAAACGATCCGTTTGCCTATATATTCAAAAATACGGATCCGCGCGGTTCTCTTGCGGCGAATGTTGGAAACTCGACCGTTCGTTGTCTTTCCAATCTGCCTCTCGAAAGAATGATGGTTGATCGTCACTCGATGAGCCAAACGGTTCGCGAAGAGGTGTCCGAGAAGTCGACAGGATGGGGATATATGCTGGGTTCGTGCTATGTTCGTAAGGTTCATTTCCGCGATGTCGAGATGATCCGCCAGATTGAGAGCAAGGTCGTGAACAGACTTCGTCAGGTGACTTCTGCGATTAAGCAAGATGGTGCTAATCAGGTGAATATCATACGAAGTACTGCTGAGAAAGAAGCGGCTATTGATTTTGGTAAGGCGGCCGCCATTCGTCCGCAGATTGTCGGATCGACGCTGGAGAAGATTGCCAGAGATCCGGATATTTCTTCGGCAATGTTTGAGGTTCTCGAGACCTCCCGTATTTTGGAATCGAATGTACCGATTGAATTGATTCCAGATTCAGCGGATTTCCTTTCACAAATGCTCGTAGCAACGAAGGCTCCGCCGCTTCCGCATAATCCCGCGACGGCAAATGCCGTGTCGTCTGGAGCGAACAATGCATCGTCTTCTGAGGCGTCTTCTGCACAGCCGCAAGTCGCGAAGGCGTAATTACATACACAGACTATGAATGAAGCGACCACAGAAGAATTGTTTTTCTGTGGTCGCTTTTTTCGAAAAGAAGCGGTGCGAGAACAAAGATATTGACACTTCCCAAGCACATTATTTACGTCTTGTTCATGCATCAGAAAACGAAGCTGTGATATGATTTTTGTAATGAGATGAGCATCATTTGTATGCGGAGGATTGTATGTTACGTGTTTTAGGATTAACAAAGGAGTATAGTTCGACACTTGCCTGCGATCATGTTGATCTTTCGCTGCTGGAGGGAGAAACAGGCGTTCTCCTTGGACCGAATGGTGCCGGGAAATCTACGGTGATCAAGTGCATTATGGGGCTGCTTCGGTATAAAGGCAGCATTGAGGTTGACGGGCATAGTAACAAACTTGAGAGTGCGAAGCGTATCATGGGGTATGTCCCGGAAATACCGGCGCTATATGAACTGATGACAGTAGAAGAGCATGCGGAATTTATTCGCCGTGCCTATCGCCTGGATAAGAGCGGGCGTGAATATGCAGATGAATTGATGACTCGACTGGAACTTCAGGATGTCAGGAAGATGCTTGGCAAGGAATTGTCGAAGGGGATGCAGCAGAAAGTGAGTATCATGTGCGCGCTTCTTCCCCGCCCGAAGATGATCCTTCTTGACGAGCCGCTTGTGGGGCTTGACCCACATGCAATTAAGGTGCTGAAGAATTTATTAGTCGAGCTGAAGGCCAATAAAACGGCAGTCCTTGTTTCGACTCACATGATTGACAGCGTGTCGGATATTTGGGATCGTTCATTCATCATGGTCAAAGGCAGAATTGTTAAGACCTGCACGAAGGCGGAGATCGCGGACCAAGGGGAAAGCCTGGAGAATGTATTCTTCTCTGTTACGGAGGATCCGGCATGAGTGCGTTGCCATATCTCTATTTCACTTGCATGAAGAACGCCGTCCTTCAGTTATTCAGGAAGCCGGTGGTTTTTCTCTTTGGCGTGTTTTGGCTGACCCTGATGATCCTGGTGGTTTTTTCTGCGAATTCGAGTGCCGGAACTTTGACGGATCAGAGATTCTTGTATATGCAGGCCGGCAGTTTTCTTATCTTGGGGTTTATATCCTTTTCGAGTTTCGCGAAGGGACTCAATCAGGGTTCGACGTTCTTCTCAATGCCTGACGTGAATATTCTTTTTACTTCTCCGATTCATCCGATGAAGGTGCTTTTGTACGGGACAGTCAGGCAGATGGGTGTCAGTGCGATCGCAAGTCTCTTTCTGCTTCTTCAGATACCCAATCTGCGCAATTTCCTGCACCTGGGTACTGCCGGCATTTTCGGTGTCATCAGCGGGTGGTTCTTGCTGCTTTTCTGCAATCAGGTACTGTCTGTCTCCGTGTATTCTCTCACAGCACCTTTTCCCAGGAAAAGGTATATTGGAAAGACGATTATGTACTGCACGATCGGGCTTTTGGGGCTGTGGTATGTTATCTATATTTTGTGGAATGGCGGCGAAGTATCCTCTCTCTTTCGTTTTTTTGGACAGACGGCACTGGATTTCCTTCCTGTGGTTGGCTGGACAAATGCTTATGTGATGCATATGGCTGTTGGAGATTATCCCTATGCCTCTCTGTTCCTGACGCTGATGATTTTCCTTCCTGCTCTCGGGATATTGATGATGAAACGCTCGCACTCGGAGTATTATGAGGATGTTCTGCAGACGACGGAAAATGCTTTTCACATGAAGCTTGCGTTGAAAGATGGGAAAGCATCTGGGAGAAATCTCGGGAGCAAGGTGCGGACCGGGCAAAGTGGAATCGTGGGCAAAGGGAAGGGAGCGAGCACGTTCTTTTATCGCCATCTTACGGAACACAGAAGAACGGGTTGGATGATTCTTGAGAAGAGTTCTTTTCTGATTGTTGGGATTGCCGTGGTGGCCGGGCTTATTTTCCGTAATCTGCTGCTGCGTGGGGAGATTTCGATTCTGTCAGTGGAGATCATCGCTGCCTGTGGGCTCGGATACATTCTGTACTTTTTCACGATTACAGGGAAATTCACGCAGGAATTGACGAAGCATTATATCTATTTAGTGCCCGCCGAAAATACATCCAAGATTGTATTTGCGAATCTGTCCACCGTGCTTAAGGCACTATATGAGGGTGGTATCGCATTTCTGGCATTCACGCTGATTTGTGGGCTCCCTCTCTGGTATGCGCCGCTCGCGGCCCTTCTCTACACATCACTTTCTCAGTTATATGTCAGTGTTTCCATTCTTACGCAGCGTGTGACAGGAACGGCATCCAAATTATTCAGCGGACTTATTTATATGATTTGTGCCGGCGTGCTTATGATTCCTGGAGCCGTGCTATTTGTCATTTCCATGATTCTACTTAACCAAATGAGTCATAACTACACCTTTGTTGCATTTTTGATTTCCGCATCATACAATGTTTCTATTTCTGCACTGGTGCTTTTATTTGGACGAAATATTTTTGATCGTATGGAGAGTTAGTGAAGGAGGATTAAGATGACAGACACAAAACAGGACGAAGTGAAAACGAATGACAAGAAGGGTGTATATCTTTATGGCATGATCCTTATGACGAGCAGCTTCTTACTTGCAGATGAATACCCGGCTGCTGACTCTTATGCGGAGGTGGTCAGTCGCGATTTTTTCCCGGGGGGAGAGACGGCTTGCTGTGCCAATGTGTTGTCTTCTTTAGGGGTAGATGTTGTGTTGGATGGGAATTACCAAGGAAAGAAGACGTATCGTCCAATCTGTGATTTTTTCGCGGATAAACGCGTTGACACATCAAAACTTGTCCTGTCAGAGGAATTTGACGGGGTCGAGGATATGGTCGTTATCGGCAAGAATACGAGAACGTGCTTCGGCAGCTTCACCGCCTTCTTTTCGCGCGAAAAGAAGCTGTGGAGTCATCCGGATCAAGAGGAGATCGCGAAGGCAAAGACGGTCGGACTAGACCCGTTTTTCGCGGAAGATTCCGAGAAGGTTGCCAAGATCTGCCGCGAGCTCGGGAAGCCGTATGTGACGATTGACTGCAAATATGACACGATCCTCCATGCGTATTCCGCTGTGAATGTCGTATCAAACGAATTTCTTTCGTGGAACTATGCCGGCGCGGATATTCCGGAGCTATTTGATCAATATACAAGTCGTACGGAAGGTCTTGTTATCTTTACCTTCGGCGGACGTGAAATCGTATATGGCCGGAAAGGGCAGCCGCATAAGACGTTTCATCCGTATAAAGTTGACGCGATCAGCACGCTCGGGGCAGGAGATACTTTCAAGGCAGGGGCAGTCTATGCGACACACATGGAAATGGAAGACGATGCATTGGTCGCGTTTGCGTCTGCAACGGCCGGTGTGGCAATCACAAATTACCCGATTGCGTATAATCCGCCAACGCTCGAGCAGATCACTGCATTAATGAAAGCATAACAGGCTTCTTCATCGGGCGGATCGGCTAAACTTCGGATTTCAGGCTATCCATAATATTCTCTTTTCGGACGTAGCGGATGGAAAATAGCATGGAAATGAATACAATCGTGAAGATCAAGATGGCTGACAGGACATAACTTTCCCATGGCAAGGAGAAGGTATACAGAAATGAGTTTGACAAACTCAAATAGATATAGTAAGAGATCAGAATGCTGACAGGGAAGCCAAGGACGATGGCGTGCAATCCATAGATGAGACTTTCAAAGCGAATCATTCGGATGAAGGATTTCTGGGTCATCCCCACGGAGCGAAGCATGGCGAACTCTTTTTTCCTTAGCGAGAAAGTGGTTGACACGGTATTTACGATGTTGACAATGCATATCAGCGTCACGAGAAAGATGAAGCCATAAGCAAATATTCCAATCAGATTTTGGTAGGTGTGATCGGTATTCGTTGACAGATTATACAGACTCATGTTTTTTGATGGTAAGGACTGTGTGATCTCTTGTATTTTCGAGATAACCTGGTCCGATTTTGGCGTTCGGATATAGATCGTATGATCTTTTGAGTTCGTCGTATAGGAGGTTTTCAGGAAGGCAGAAGCTTGTGATTGGGGTACAATCACAGTCACATAGTCAAAAGAGCTGTTATCACAGCCGACAGGCACATCGTCTGTGATTGCCCCGACGGTAAACTGATAAACTGTCGATCTCTTATCGGGATTATTCCGATCTTCATTCATGGCGGCAAAGGGCTTATATTGTCCGGAAATTGTATCCCCGACAGAGAGATCCAGAATACTCCCTGATACGATCTGTTTCGTTGCAAAGTTCACTTCTTCACAATAATTCAGGAGGATACAGGCCTTATTCGTACTGTCCATATATTTGTCGGGATCTTCGCCAATGGAAGTCGCATAATCTCTGAAATCCTGATCGCTGAAAACCTGGACAACAAGGTACATCTCATTGGCCGATGTGCCATTATGTGTTGCTGCCTGGGATAAAATTGTATCGGGCCAATCGGCAACGAGATAGATACTATTGATTTCTGCAATTTCTTCAATCTGCGGAATGGCGCGGACTTGTGACTCAATCTTGCCGGATTCTGTGTCGGAGAGTCCCGATAGATAGAAATATACATCGTAAGAATTCTTATAAAGAGTTGAGTTTGACGCCTGAATCGAGTATTTCATAAAAGCAGAAAAACTGAGAAATAGTATAAGACTGATAATCAAGGATATCATCGTTGCTAAGTATTTTTTCTTCGTCCGTCTGAAGTTTCGTAAGGCAAGCTCGGATTCGAAACCGAATAATTTGCGAAAAATCAGATGCGTCCGCATCTTCTTCTTTGTCAGTTTGATGTCGTAGGATTGTCTGATTGCATCGAGAGGCATAGCTTTCGCGGCGCGAAGAGAAGGAAGATAAATGGAGACAAATACAGTTGCCGCAGAAATGATAACCGTTGCAATCATCGTGCTCGGGAATACGACCGTCGAGAAGCTCTGATCGACAGAGGCGTATGTGATTTTCTTGATCAGCGAAGAAAGAAGGATGAGAAGTACTTTCACAATCAAGATACCCGTAAACAAGCCTGTCGGAATTCCGATCAGACTAATGATGAGACCTTCGTATAGAATATGAAGCTTCTTCTGCCTCTTGGTCGCGCCGACGCTTGCGAACAGACCTAATTGACGTCTTCGTTCGCTGACAGAAATGGCGAATGCGTTATATATCAGCGATACGGCGGCAATGAGAACAATAATAACGAAAATGGATATAATCGGAAGAAGGCTAAATAGCGAGGAGGAATAGTTCGCGACAAAACGCAAATTCATCTGCGCATCATTGAAAAGAATCTGCGATTGATCACAGGACAGATCTCTACCTAGCTGCCGAATCATACTGACATATTGCAGAGAAACATGATCGGACCAGACATAAATATTCACCGTCTCATCTGGATCAAAAACGCAACCATCGGGATATTCGCTTTGTGCCGAGATGGAATCGACATTTACGCCGCCCGTAACAGAATCATTTGCGCCGATTAGACAGACATAGCCTGCACTCCAACTTTGGCTCTCAATCGTCGGAGATAGGAAGCCGACAATCGTATATGTTTCGACAAAATTCGTTTTCAGTGTCTCATATCCCAGAAGAGAGGATGTGTTCGTTTTCTCATCAAAAACGTAGGCTTCGCCAGAATAATAATCCGATAAGGAAAGGGGGATGCCATAGGCACTGTATCTTGTACCGACTGCAAGCGAGATTTTATCCCCGAGTTTGTATTCTGCAATTCCCATATCAGTGATGTCGGAGGAGATAGCGATCTCATTTTCTTCTGTCGGAAGCCTGCCCGAAGATAATTGCACATCGAAATTCTGCATCATTTCAGGACTGTATTGATAAATCTGCAAATAGGGACGCCAATCACTTGTGTCTGTCCCAATAAGGGCGGCACCGACATCCTTTTCGATCATAACCTCATCAATCAGGTCACTCTTTTCAAGTTCGGCGGCATAGGAAGCGGGAACATCTGTAAATTCTGCCATCCATTTCCCATAGTCATGCGTTGCCTCAACGCGCATATATGCAACGGTGGAGGAAAATAAAGTTGCGACGGACGAAAGAATGACGGTGGAAAGGAAGACGCCAAGGATCGTAATGAATGACCATTTCTTGTGAGCACGCATACTTCGCATCGTAAATCTGTGAACGATATTCATTTGCGAATAACCTCATCCTTTTCGATGTTGCCATCGGCAAGTGTAATAATGCGATCCGATTGCATCGCATAATTCAGATCATGCGTTATCAGGATAATGGTCTGATTATTCTTCTTATTTGATTCGCGGAGCAGATCCATAACGATCGCACTATTTTTGCGATCCAAATTACCTGTCGGCTCGTCAGCTAAGACAAGTGCCGGGTTATTGATGAGCGCTCTTCCAACAGATACCCGTTGTTGCTGGCCTCCGGATAATTGATTAGGCAGATGCTTGGCACGATTCGTAATGGCAAGTGTTTCGAGAAGATTTGCCAGGAATTCCTTGTTCGGTTTCCGCTCGTCAAGCAGAAGAGGCAAAGCAATATTCTCTTCGACGGTAAGGACAGGAAGAAGATTGTTGAACTGATAAATCAAGCCGATCTGGCGGCGTCTGAAAATAGCCAGAGAGGCTTCGGGCAGCGAACAAATATCCGTGCCTTCAATATAGACCTTCCCTGAGCTTGGCTTGTCAACGCCACCCAGTATATGAAGAAGTGTTGACTTACCCGAGCCGGAGGCGCCGACAATGGAGAGAAATTGACCCTTTGGGACACGAAAAGAGATGTCGTTTAGGGCTGCAACACGCGCATCGCCTGAGCCGTATACTTTCCCAACATTTTCAACGCGAAGAATGTCCATTCATTGCCTCCTTAATTGAAAAATGATCCATACAGACTACAGTAACAAAATCACGCGAAAGCAAAATGACAAAACAGTCATTCGAAAAAGCGAATTTGAAAAGTTGTTCCTTCACCTTGCACACTGGCGACCGAAATACTACCGTCTTGCGAGGTGATAATACTCTTGGCCATAGCCAGTCCGATACCGACACTATCCTCTGATGCATTTCGCCCTCTGTAGAATCTCTCGAAAATGTGGGGCAGATCAATCTGGCTAATGCCTTCGCCGTTATCAGAAATTTCAATCTGCGTAAAGAGCGCATTCTGCAGACAAGAGACGCGGATGGTCCCTGCAGATTTTGTGTGTTCGATACAGTTCTTAATGATGTTAAGAAGGGCTTCCATTGTCCAGTTGCTATCACACGAAAATGTGATATCCGGACTGTCAATGATCAGCTTCTGTTCGCGGATTTCAAGGGCAATCTGAAGAGGAGCACTGACACGGGATAGAAGCTCTTGCATATTGACCGGCGTTAAGTTAAAGGAAATAGTCCCCGTATCCAGACGCGATAATTTGAGCAGGGCCGTGACCAGCCACTGCAAGCGGTCGAGCTGTGCCCGAATACTGTCCGTAAATTCTTTGCGCTTATCAGAAGGCAGATTGTTGTCGCACAATAGATCGGTCATAACAAGCATGGAAGTCAGAGGGGTCTTAAGCTGGTGGGAAATGTCTGACATGGCATCTGACAGTCCAGTCTTCTCTCGTTTGAGTTCATCTGCCTGCGCGCGAAGGGTAACCGTTGTCTTATATATCTCGCTCTTCAATATAGAGAGCTCTCCCTCGGTATGGTCTTGCATACCAAGATCGTACTTCCCGCTATTAATCAGTTTGAGGTATTCGTAAAGTTCGGAGATCTGCATATAGCGACGCCTTGCAAAAATGAATTCGAACAGCAAAATAGCGCAGGCGTAACCAAGCAAAATGGCAAGAACATGCTTCGGAAAAATCGCGTACAGAACAGCGGCGGCGGTCGTCAGAAAAAGAAAAAAGATGAAGAAATTGCGCAGATCCTTATTGCGAAACCAGTGCACATCTATTTCCTCCTGCTACCTATGCGATACCCTACGCCACGAACGGTAATAATAACCTCGGGATGAGCAGGGTCTTCTTCGATTTTCTCGCGCAGCCTCTTGATATATACGGTCAGTGTATTATCATTGACAAATTCGCCTCCTACATCCCAAATGCCCTCAAGGAGTTGGTTACGGGATAACGTCTGCCCTTCGTGATTTAGTAGCGTTAATAAGAGACGGTATTCAAGTGCCGTGAGCATAATCTCCGTATTGCCGCGCATGACTTTGCCAAGGCTCATATTAATCGTGAGGGTATGAATGATGAGAATCCCGGATCCATCAGGATTCTTCTCGGATCGGCGAAGAACCGTCTTGATTCGAGAGAGAAGCTCGCGTAGTCGAAAAGGCTTAGTAATGTAATCATCAGCACCCATATCGAGTCCCATAACAACGTTGACTTCATCATCGCACGCGGTTAGGAAAATGACGGGAGCTTTATTGATTTCTCTGGCAATTTTACACACATCATATCCGCTGCCATCCGGAAGGCCAAGATCAAGAAGAATCAGATCATACGCTTTCTCTTGCAGACGCAGCGAAGCGAGCGCAACAGACCCGCAAGCATCCACTTCGTATCCTTCGGATTCAAGTGAATACGATAGCCCCAGAACAATTGATTTATCATCTTCAACCAATAAAATCTTCTTCATGAGTACAATTATATAACAAAGCAGGGAGAAAGAAATCAGCGAATGTAGGATAGATGCGATTATTCGTGTAATTCGGATAAACAGAGGAGAGTAGCAAGTCGTTCACGTATACATTTGAAGCACAATAGCAAATGAATAAAACAAATCGGCAAAACTTACTAAACTTTGCTTGACAGAAAGAAATATTTAGGTATTATGTGATGTGTAGTGTAGTGTTAAATCGAATAATTGAATGTTGAGGCATATCGTAATTATGGATAATAATTTTA